>Ga0164293_10001321_pt1 | contig 20605 bp, 22 predicted proteins | sample GEODES118metaG_FD_111487 | JGI IMG/M metagenome (GOLD analysis project Ga0164293, IMG submission 111487) | Eutrophic lake water microbial communities from Lake Mendota, Wisconsin, USA - GEODES118 metaG | ecosystem: Environmental > Aquatic > Freshwater > Lake | place: USA: Lake Mendota...
CGATTTCCTCTGGCCGCTGATCATTTTGGATGATCCTGGCTTGTACACCTTGCCCCTGGGTTTGCAGCAGCTGGCCAGCAGCTTCTCGCTGGATTGGCGGCTGGTGGCGGCTGGCGCGATCGTGTCGATCCTGCCTGTGATGGCTTTGTTTGTGGCGTTGCAGCGGTATATATTGCCGAGTGCTACTGGGGATGCGGTGAAGGGGTGATTGCCCCGCCACCGGACCCCCGGGCAACGGCTGCGCCATCCCATCTATCCTCCAATCATGGCAGGCTCTGACATCCGCTGGCGGCAACGCTTCGACAACTTCGAGCGGGCGCTGCTTGTCCTGGAGCGCGGCGTGCGCCTGGCCCAGTCTCGAGAACTGAGCGAACTGGAACAGCAGGGCTTGATTCAGGGCTTTGAATTTACCCATGAATTGGCCTGGAATCTCCTAAAGGACTACCTTACCTACCAAGGAGTGGCCCCGGTGGTTGGATCCAGAGATGCCACCCGCTTGGCGTTTCAATCGGGCCTGATCAGCGATGGAGAAACCTGGATGGAAATGATTCGTTCTCACAATCAGTCGTCCCACACCTACAACCTTGCCCAGGCTCAGGCCATCGCCCGTGATATAATTGAGCGCTTCTGCCCTGCGTTCACTTTGTTGCAGCAAAAGTTCGCCACCCTGGCCGAACCACTCGATTAATGCTGGCCTCTCCGCCCCAGTCGCCCCTGCGCTTTGGCCTGCCGGATCGCGCGATCCAGGCCATCCAGCAGGTGTTGGCCGCCCATGCCGAAGTAGAGCGGGCGATTGTCTATGGATCCCGCGCCCTGGGTTGCCATCGCCCCGCTTCCGACATCGACCTCACCTTGATCGGGCCCTCGATTGCCTCCCGCGCCCTGGCCCAGATCGAGGCGGAACTGGATGATCTGCTGTTGCCCTGGATGATCGATCTCTCGCGCTTTTCCGATCTCAGCCATCCGCCGCTGCGCGATCACATTGCGCGGGTGGGGCAGGTGCTCTATTGCCGCTCTGATGCGGCCAACTGAGCCCATCAGCGCCGTGGCCCGCCCCTTCAGCCAGGGCCCCGACCGCAAGCCGCTGGTTACGGTGCCGGACGCCTCGATGGCGACCCATTCGCGCGTTTAGGAAACGGGAGCGTTGCCCCCGCCCGGCGGAGAATGGTGGCGATCGCCTGCCCCGCCCCCATGGCCCCCTCGCCGTCCGTTTCCCTGCTTGGCTACGCGGCGGCCACCCTCACCCCCCTCAGCTTCTTCCCCCAGGCGATCCACACGGTGCGCAGCGGCGACACCAGCGGCATCTCCCTGCCGATGTATCTGCTGTTCACCCTTGGCATCAGCCTCTGGGGCGTCTACGGCCTGCTCACCAACGACGGGCCCCTGGTGGTGGCCAACGCCATCACCTTGGTGCCAGCCCTGGTGGTGTTGGAGCGCAAGCTGCGCGCCGGCCGTGCCAGCCCAGGCCGGCGCCTCTGGAGGGGCAGGTGAGGGACGCCCTGCTAGTGGCCCTCGGGGCCGTTCCCGGCGCCTGGCTGCGGTTCCGGATCGTGAACCACCTCGAACCGCTGTTGCCCCGCCGCCACTGGGGCACCTTTGGCGTCAACCTGATCGCCTGCTTCGCCCTCGGCCTGCTCTCCGCCCTCCAATCCCGCTGCGCCGGCGGCGCCGACCGGCTGATGCTGCTGCTGGGCACCGGCTTCCTCGGCGGCTTCAGCACCTTCTCCACCTTCATCGCCGAGCTGGTGCAGAGCAGCCAGGCGGGGGACGGGCGCGGGGCGGTGCTGCTGTTGCTCGCCTCCGTGGCGGGCGGCCTGCTGGCCCTCGCCGCCGGCCAGTTCGCCGCGGGTTGAGCCATGGCCGCCTCCCCGCCACCGCGCTCCCGCCGCCGCGAACTGGGGGATCTGGCGTTGGTGGCCGCCGGCGCCATCCCCGGTGCCCTGTTGCGCTGGCTCCTGCCCGATCTGCTGCTCGCCAACCTGCTCGGCTGCCTGCTGCTCGGCCTGCTCGTCGGCGCAGCTGGCTCGCGGCCGCGGCTGTTGCTCTGGGGCGGGATCGGCTTCTGCGGCTCGCTCACCAGCTTCAGCAGCTGGATCCTGCAGCTCTCGGCGTTGCCAGCCGCCTCGCCGGCCTTCCTGCAGGCGTTGCTGGCACCCCTGGCCGGTGGCGTGGTGGCCCTGCTGGTCGGCCGCCACCTCGGCCAGGCCCTCAGCCGTGGCCAGGCCCCCTGACGTGGCGGTGTGCCGCCCCCGGTCCGCTGGTTCAGGCGCTGAAGGCCTTGCGTGGCGCGATCGGGTAGGGAATGCGGCGATGGCGCATCCGCCGCCACACCCGCACGAACGCCCGGATTACCAGCTCCAGCTCCCCGCGGCTGATGCCGCAGGCGTCCAGCTGACCGTCCTCCTGGCGCGCCTCCACCAGCCGCCGCACCATCGCCCGCGCCTGGGCCTCGCTTGTGTCCGGCGGCAGGGAGCGCAGGGCCGCCTCGCAGCCATCGGCCATCATCAGGATCGCGGTTTCGCGGCTGCGCGGGATCGGCCCGTGGTACCGAAAGGTTTCTTCCCGCACCGAGGGGTCGCGCTCGCGCGCCTGGTGCAGGAAATAACCCATCTTCAGCCGGCCCTGATGCTCGGGGATGAAATCGGCCAGGGGGCGCGGCAGCCGGTAGCGGCGCGCCAGCTTGAGGCCCTCATCCACATGGGCTTGGAGGATCTGCGCACTGGCGAACGGGTCGTCGAGCTCCTCGTGCGGGTTCACGCCGCCCTCCTGGTTTTCGATGAACCACTGCGGCCCGTGCAGCTTGCCAACGTCGTGATACAGGGCGCCGGTGCGGATCAGGTCCACATCCGCCTGGATCGCCCGCGCCCCCTCCTCCGCCAGGCTGGCGATCATCAACGTGTGCTCGAACGTGCCCGGCGCCTCGGTGGAGAGCCGCCGCAGCAGGGGCCGCTCCAGATCCGCCAGCTCCATCAGCCGCGAGCGCGTCAGCAATCCGAAGAAGCTTTCCACCAGCGGCGCCAGCAGCAGGCCCCCCAGCAGCAGGCCCATCATCAGAAGCGCCTCCCCCAGCAGGTCGCCACCCGCCGGCAGGATCACCGGCCGGCCGCTGCCCCACTCCCACAGCCGCAGCACCAGCGCCTTCAGCACGATCGCCCCCAACGGCAGCAGCACCGCCAGCTGCAGAAGCTGGGCCCGGTTGCGCTGTCGCCCGGCCAGCACCGCCGCCACCGCCGCCACCGCCGCCGCCATCAGCAACCGCACCTCCAGCAGCCCATCGAGCGGAAACGGCCACAGCAGGCTGGCGGCCGCCAACCAGGCCAGACCCGCCGGCGTGCCCAGTCCCTGGGCCACCAGCAGCGTGGGCGGCACCAGCAGCGCCAGCGGGCTGCCATCGCCCCCCAGCCATAGCTTCGCGGCCTGCACCACCAGCAGCATGGCCAGGGCCAGCAGGGCCTGGCGTGGCTCCAGGCTCGCCCGCCAGCGGCGCATCACCAGCAGCATCACCCCGCAGGCCGCCAGCGCCTCCCCCAGGTGTCCCAGCCACGCCAAGGGCCGCGGTCCGCGGCTCACCCGCTCGAAGTGATCCAGTACGTCGAAGGCCTGGGGGGTGATCGTCTCCCCCTTCTTCACGATCAGATCGCCCTGCCGCACCCGGATCGTGGGCATTCCCTGTTGGCGCAGCAGCTGCATGATGCGCGTCTCGCTCAGGGTGGCGTCGCTGCGCAGGTTGGTTCGGCCCTCCAGGCTGGCCGCCACCAGCCGCGCCCCCAGGCGGCGGCCCACTTTCGGCTGCTGGTCGAGCTGGAGCTCCGCAGCCTCCACCAGCTCACTCTCCGAGACGCTCGCCACCACCCCTTGGCGCAGCATGCGCAGCTGCGCCTGTCGCACCGCCTGCTCCCAGGCCAGCCGCTGCGCCGGCGCCAGGCTCTCCAGCCAGCGGCGTTCCGCTGCGCTGAGGTTGAGGGGGTCGATGCGGGCGGCGGGGCTGGCCAGCTGCTCCTGTGCCACCAGCAGGCGTTGTTCCAGATCTCCCTGCAGGCGCCGGCTCGTGGTCTCATCCACCACCTGCACCTGGGTGCGGCTCAGCATCCGCCGCCGCCGCTCCTCAAAGGCGTTGCTGTCCCACACACTGGCGTCCCGCGGCGCCAGCACCGTTTCCCGGGCGGCTTCCCCCACCCTCACGCTCGGCTCCACCAGCCACGGCCAGCTCGAAAGCAGCGCCACCAGCAGGCACGCCACCAGAACCAACGCCGTACCGGTTCCGCTCCAGGCAACGATTGCCTGGCGGGGGCGCTCCAGCCGCAGCAAGCGGCGCCACAGAACCCGAAGCCGTCTGCGCAACGCAGCCATGCCCCAACGCTAGCGAGCTGCGTCCCCCTGCAGGGCATGCTGGAGGCATCCGTGCTCTCGCGATGGCCACCCTCCTTGACGGTCGCCGTCTTGCGGCGGCGATCGAAGATCGTTTGGCCGCCGTGATCCAGGCCGGCCTGCCCAGGGCGGGGCGACCGCCGGGCCTGGCGGTGCTGCGGGTCGGCGACGATCCCGCCAGCGGCGTGTACGTCGCCAATAAGGAGAAGGCCTGCGGTCGTGTTGGCATCCGCAGCCTCGGCGCCCATCTCGCCGCCGACACCCCGGCCGAGCGGGTGTTGGCCGAGATCCGACGCCTCAACGCCGATCCCGCCGTGGACGGCATCCTGCTGCAGCTGCCCCTGCCCGCCGGCCTGGCCGAGGGGCCGCTGCTGGAGGCCATCGACCCCGACAAGGACGCCGATGGTCTCCACACCCTCAACCTTGGCCGCCTGCTCAAGGGGGAGATCGGGCCGCGCAGCTGCACCCCCGCTGGCGTGATGGCCCTGCTCGCCGACGCCGGTGTGACGTTGGCCGGCAAGCGGGCCGTGGTGGTGGGCCGCAGCATCCTGGTGGGCCAGCCCATGGCCCTGATGCTTCAGGCCGCTGATGCCACCGTCAGCGTGGCCCACTCACGCACCGCCGAACTGGCGGAGCTCACCCGCCAGGCCGAGGTGCTCGTGGTGGCTGCCGGCCGCCCCCGCCTGATCGGCGCCGAGCATGTGCGCCCCGGTGCGGTGGTGGTGGATGTGGGCATCCATCGCCGGCCGGAGGGCGGCCTCTGTGGCGATGTGCGCTTCGAGGAGGTGGAGCCGCTGGTGACGGCCCTCTCGCCCGTGCCCGGCGGCGTCGGGCCGATGACGGTGGCGATGCTGCTGGTCAACAGCGTGGTGGCCTGGTGCCACCGCCATGGCGTCGACGCCTCCCCCCTCGCCGACCTCATCCCCTGAGGACCATGGGAGGGCTGGCCGGCTCGGTGACAGAATCCGCCGCAGCACGGGAGGGTCCATGACCGCGGCGGTGAGCACGCCCTTGAGCACGCCCTGGAGCCTGCCCTTCGATTTCGCCACCTACCTGGAGGCCGCCCGCCAGCAGGTTGAGGTCGCCCTGGAGGTCTCCCTCGGCCCGGAGCGGCCCGAATCGCTGCGGGAGGCCATGCGCTACTCGCTCCTGGCCGGTGGCAAACGGCTCCGGCCGATCCTCTGCCTCGCCGCCTGCGAGCTGGCTGGCGGCGATCGGGCCCAGGCGATGCCCACGGCCGTGGCGCTGGAGATGATCCACACCATGTCGCTCATCCATGACGACCTGCCGGCCATGGACAACGACGACCTGCGTCGCGGTCGCCCCACCAACCACAAGGTGTACGGCGAGGCCAACGCCATCCTGGCCGGCGATGCCCTGCTCACCCGCGCCTTTGAGATGGTGGCGCTGCGCAGCCCCGGCGTGCCCGCCGAGCGGCTGCTGGCGGTGGTGGCGGAGCTGAGCCTGGCCTCCGGGGCCCCCGGCCTGGTGGGCGGCCAGGTGGTGGATCTGGAATGCGAAGGCAAGGCCGTCGACCTCGACACCCTCGAATACATCCATCTCCACAAAACCGGTGCCCTGCTGCGGGCTTGTGTCGTCAGCGGCGCCCTGGTGGCCGGCGCCCCTGAGGCCCTGCTCGAGGCCCTGCGCACCTATGCCCGCGGCATCGGCCTGGCCTTCCAGATCATCGACGACATCCTCGATGTCACCGCCAGCAGCGAGGTGCTCGGCAAGACCGCCGGCAAGGATCTCACCGCCGACAAGACCACCTACCCCAAGCTGCTCGGGCTGGAGGAATCGCGGCGCCGCGCCGATGCCCTGGTGGCGGAGGCCCAGCAGGCCCTCGCCCCCTGGGCCGGCGAGGATGGCGGCCGCGCCGCCCCCCTGCTGTCCCTGGCCTCCTACATCACCAGCCGCGACCGATGAGCCTTCCCGCCGCCGACGATTCTGGTCACCTGCTGCTGATGCTGCGCGACCTGGCCGATAACTCCGTGCTGTGGTGGGGCTTGGCCGCCTGCGGCGCCGCCCAGCTCTCCAAGCTGTTCGTGGAGCTGGTGCAGCACCGCCGCTGGCGGCCTGCTGTGCTGGTGGAAACCGGCGGCATGCCCTCCAGCCACTCCGCCCTGATGACCGGCACCAGCGCCGCGATCGGCTGGAGCGAAGGCTTTCAGTCGCCCCTGTTCGCCCTTGCTGCTGCCCTCTCTTTCATCGTGCTCTACGACGCCAGCGGGGTGCGCCGTGCCGCCGGCCTGATGGCCCAGCGGGTCAACGGCCTGCCCGATGGTCTCTGGGACGTGCACCCCGGGGGGGAGCCGGCCCTGCGGCCACTCAAGGAAAACCTTGGCCACACCCGCGCCGAGGTGCTGGTGGGCAGCCTGCTGGGGCCCGCCGTGGCCCTGCCCGGCCTCGCCCTGGTGGGCTCACCCCTCCACCTCGCCCACCTCTGGGGCTGGATCGGCCTCCAGGCCGTCGCCGCCAACTGACCGCCAACTGACTGTCAACTGACCGTCAACTGAACGGATTCCCCCGCCGCTTTTCCGCGCCCGCTGAACCGCCCACCGCTCACCGCCGATCAGGAGGCCGCCGAAGCGGCCTTTCTCGCCTGGCTCCAGGCCCCGGCCGATGGGCGTCCCTTCGTGCTTCGCGGCTATGCCGGCACCGGCAAGACGTTCCTCTCCGCCCGGCTGCTGGAGCACGTCGAGCGCAGCGGTCTCTGCTGGACCGTTGTCGCCCCCACCCACAAGGCGGTGGGGGTGCTGCGGCGCCAGCTGGAGTTGGCCGGCCTCCACCCCACCTGGTACCCCTCCACCATCCACCGGCTGCTGCGCCTCAAGCTTCGCCGCGAGCGCGACCTGGAGCGTTGCGAGGAGACCGAGCAGACCGCCATGGCCCTGGAGCACCTCGGGCTGGTGCTCGTCGATGAGGCCTCGATGGTCGATGGTGCCCTGCTCGACATCGCCCTGCGCTGCGCCCATCCCTTCCGCACCCGGCTGGTGCTCGTGGGCGATCCGGCCCAGTTGCCGCCGGTGGGGGAGCCCCGCAGCCCGGTGTTCGCCCTCGAGCGCGCCGAGCGCGTCGCCCTCACCCAGGTGGTGCGCCACCAGGGGCCGGTGCTGCGCCTGGCCACGGGTCTGCGCAGCGGTGAGCTGCCCTGCGTCCAACCCCCCCGGCTGCCGCCCGTGCGCACCCCCCGCGGCGCCGTCGCCCTGCTGGAGCGGGGTGCCTGGCTGCAGGCGGCCCAGGAGGCCCTGCGCCGCAGCGTCGAGGCCGACCAGCCTGACCTGGCCCGCATCCTCTGCTACACCAACCGCTCCCTGGAGCGCCTGGTGCCCCTGGCCCGTCGCGCCCTCCACGGCGCCATGGCCGACCAACTGCCGGTGCTTCCCGGCGAGGTGTTGATCAGCCGCGCCGCGGTGATGGCGCCGGCCTGCCGGGAGGGGGGCGAGGCGGCGGATGAGCCAGACATGGTGCTGGGCTCGAACCGGGAGCTGGTGGTGCGCGATGTGGTGCCGGAGCGCTGCCTGCTGGCGGAGTTCGGCGTTCCCGATGCCCCGCCGATCGACACCCTCACCGCCACGGTGGAGGCGGGCGAGACGCAGCTGGCCCTGCGGCTGCTGCCCCCGATCGGTTCCGCCGCCCGCCAGGCCCTCGACGGGGTGCTGCAGCGCCTGCGCCAGGAGGCTCGCGATGCCGGCAAGCAGGAGGGCCGCGCCCTGTGGCGGCGCTTTTTCCTGGTGCGCGACGCCTTCGCCTCCCTGGGGCCGGCCGCCGTGCTCACGGTGCACCGCAGCCAGGGCAGCACCTTCGCCGAGGTGTTCATCGATAGCGATGTCTTCTGGCCCCAGGACGGCGAGCTGCGGCGCCAGCTGGTCTACGTGGCGGTCAGTCGGGCCAGCGCGGCGGTGTCGCTGGTGGCGGGCTCCGGCGGGCCCGAGGAGCGGGCCCTGTGGAGCCATTGGCTGCAGGAGGAGACGCCCTGAGAAGGGACTGGCAGGATCGGCGTAGCGAATGATGCCAAAAAAGCCCCACAGGGGACTGGGCGCGAACCTAGCGCTTTTCGAGCAATCGGTCAATTTGTGCAGCGGTGCTTGCTGGGAATCCGCATAGTCTCTGGGGTGAAGATCTCTTGCCCGACCGGCAGAGGCTTTTGTGGACTGCGGTTTTTTGATTACGATCAAACCGAATGCACTCGAAGCGCCTGCCCCCCCGTCACGCCCGGTCCCTAATCTTCGTCGGAGCTGCGGCAGCAGACCTCATCCTCCTGGGCCGCCCTGGTGCCACGGCGGGAGGGGGACGAGGCGCGGGGGGCGACGCCCTAGTGCAGGCCGCTGTTCTGTTGCTGGTGCTCCTGGGCGGCGCGTTGACGTTCGCGTTCGCTTTTGGCGTGCTGCCGACCTCCGGCCCGCAGGGCCGGGGGCGTTCCCGGCAGGGGGGGATGGAACGCTCCGGCGGCGACGATCCGCTCCTCCCCCGTCCCCCTTCTGCCCTCTTCCCCTCCAGCCATCACGAAAAGCTTCACGACGCCAAGTATCTCCGTCGCATGCTGGAAGCCGAGGAGCGCCGCCGCCGCTCCGGCCGGCGCAGTTCCCCCCGCCGCCCCTCTCCCGGGGACGATCCCTCCAGCCCGCAGGATCCCGTTTCCTGACGGCGTAGCCCCGTTCCCTGTTGCAGACCGGGGCAAACACGCCACCGATTTATGCAGTTTCTGCATAAATCTATCCTGTTTTATGCGTTTTCTGCATACCGCCCCTTCTTCTCCTCCCGTTTTCACCAATTTCCCCGTCCCTTTCCTTAGATTCTGCTCCTCTTCTGGAAGACCATCGCGATGGTGATGAGGGCCAGGCAAGTTACCGGGCAGAGGCCAGCGGCTCGGGTCCGTAGGCTCCCTCCCCATGTACTCTCCCTCCCCAGCCCCGACTCCCTGATCGCCCTCGACCAACTCTGTTGGCTGGGCTCCGGCCGCCAGGTGGCCGATCGGTTGGGCTGCAACCCCAGCACCATCAGCCGCAAGGCCGAGTCGTGCGCGGCCAGCCTTGGCTTGCGGCTCCGCAAACGCTCGGGCCTCTGGAGGCTCTACGGCAGCGGAGAACTTCTGCAGGCGGAACGCGACCTGCATCAGCGCTACCGACTCGCCGGCTATGGCCCCCTGCGCCTTGAGGTTTGCGCCGAACTGGCCGACCCCCTGAGCGTTCTTCCCCACCCCGCCTGGTGCAGCGGCGGTCAGGGCCATCTCACCAGCCGCCGGCCGCTGGAGTTGCTCGAGCAGCGGGTGATCGATGCCTGGCTCTGCAGCTTCTGCGAAGAGCTCCCCAGCGAGGAAAATTGCTTCTGGCTGGTACGGGAGCTGGCGTCCTTACCCCTGCTTCTGGTGGCAGACGCCCGCCATCCGCTGAGTTGTTCCCCCGCCGCCGAGGGCGCCGATCCGGCGGCCCTCGGCGACTTTCCCTGCCTGGCCCCGCCGGAGGATGGCCAACCGGGCCGACAGGCCCTGCTGCGCCGCCTCGGCCTGATCCAGCACGCCCAGCCCCTCGAGCGCTACGACGCCGGCAAGTGGGATAAGCCCCTCAACGATGGCTGCACCCTGCGGCCGGGCATCGCCTTCGATCTGCATAGGCATCCCAGCTGGCGGGCCCTGCCCCTGGCTCTGGCGCACGAGGCCCGGATCGGCCTGGTGTTTCACCGCGATCTGCTCGATCAGCTTCCCACCCAGGGATTGCATCAGGCCCTTCAGGAGTGGATCACCGCCGCCCTCAGCGGAAGCGCAGCCCTTCTCAGCTGAAGCGCAGCCCCTCAATCCCCTCCCAGGCCAGGTACGCCGCCAAGGCCAGGCTCACCAGCCCCACCAGCAGATCCCCCCGCGCCAGCAGCCAGTCACGGCAACCGCGCAGGGCCGGCAGCACCCGCTCTTGCCCCAGCACCAGCAGGGCGCCCAGGGGCAAAACCAGAAACAACGCCGTGCTCAGGCAGAACAATCCCCCCGCCAGCAGTTCCCGACTCCGGCCAAGGTCGGCGGCCAGCAAGCTGCCGCCGGCCTTGGCATAGAGAAACAGATCATCCGGGCTGAACAGCTGGAACAGAACGCTCAACGCCAGCAGCGGCGGCAGTGGCATCGCCACGAACCGATCCAGCTGGCGGCTCCAGCCCGGGGGCTCCGCCCCCTCGGCCCGCTTCTCCAGCAATTCCCGCAGGCCCAGGGCCAGCAAAGCGCCGGCCGCCAGCAGATCGAGGCCGGTGCGATGGCTGCTGCCCTTGTCCATCGTCAGCAGGAGCCCGTGACCCAGCGCCAGCAGCGTCACCAGCATCAGGAAGGAAACCATCAGCCAGGTGGCCACGAACCAGCCGCCCCGCCGCAGGGGCTGCTCACCGAGCAAAAGCAACAGCAGCAAGGCAATGTGCACCGGGCTGAACGCCACCGCCAGGCCGAAGCCCACCAGTTCTCCCCCCAGCACCGCCATTCCCATCCGGGTTTCTCAGGGGAGGATCTCGAACCAGTCTGAGCCGGTGGTGGGCACCTCGATGCTGGTGACCCGCCGCACCCGCGCCAGCGCGGGGCCTTTCTCGCACCACAGACGCAGGTCGTGCAGGGGCTGCAGCCCCCCCTCCGCCTCCAGTTCGACAGTGCCGTCGGACCGGTTGCGCACCCAGCCGCCCAGCCCCAGCTCGGTGGCGAGCCGCTGGGCGGCGGCCCGGTAGCCCACCCCCTGCACCTGGCCCTCCACCGTCAGCCGCCAGCGCTGCGCAGCCGGTCCGGTGCGGTTGGCCTCCTGAGGGGGAAGGAAGCGGCGCTGGGCGGCGGCGGCCCGGCGGGCCCGCTCGACGCGGCCAGACGGGAAGGGATCTCCGGCCAACCAGCCCAATGGAGATGAAGCCAGCTCGCGTGAACGGTTGCTGTGGTCCATCCTTCGCTCCTGCTTGGGAAACCCCATCCATCAAGCTGCCACAAACCGCTCTGCGCAGCCACCGTGTCGACCTCCTCACAGGCTCCGGCTGTCCCGACCGCCCCTGGGAGGGGCTCGAGCTGCCAGCGGTGAAATTCATGGCCGATAAGCCGCTCGCCCCGCCGCACCAGCAGGCCGTCGCTCTGCACCACCGCGTTGCGGTAGCCGAGGCTCAGGGGCCCGCGGCGGGCGGTGAAGGGCAGCACGCCCGCCATCCGATGGGGCTCCCCCTCCGCATCGGCCAGGCTGTGGCCCAGCAGCAGCAGCCCGCCGCATTCGGCCACCACCGGCAGCCCCTCCCGCGCAGCCTGGCGCAGGCTCCCCAGGCTGCGGTGGCTCTCCGCCAGGGTGCGGGCATGGAGTTCCGGGTAGCCGCCGGGGAGGAGCACCGCCCGGCAGTCCGAAGGCAGGGGCTCATCCGCCAGCGGGCTCCAAGGGATCGGCACTAAACCCACCGCCCGTAGCATCTCCTCCGCTTCTGGATAGAGGAAGTGAAAGGCTGCGTCCCGCGCCACCGCCACCGGCCGCGGCGCGTCTACCGCCATCGTGGAGTCGGCGGCTGCCACGGCCCGAGCCCCCAGGCGCCAGCGGATCGGGTCGAGCCCATCGTCCGGAGGCGCCGGTGGGGCCAGCAGTGGCCACAGCCGATCGAGGGCGAGGTGCCGTTCCGCCAGATCGGCCCATAGCTCCTGGCGCTCCGCCAGGTCGGCAAGCTCGTGGGGGGGGAGCAGGCCCAGGTGTCGCGACGGCAGCTCCAGGGCGGGATGGGGGGGGAGCGCACCCAGCAGCGGCACATCGATGGCCGCCAGCGCCTCAGCAAGAAGGGCGCGGTGCCGCGGCGTGGACACCCGGTTGAGCACCACCCCCGCCAGACGCACCTCCGGTGGGCCGTGGTCGCGGAAGCCGCGCACCAACGCCGCCAGGGATCCGGCCTGGCGGGAGGCTTCCACCACCAGCACCACCGGCAGATCCAGCAGGGCGGCCACCGCGGCAGTGCTGCCCTCGCTGCTGGGGCCCCGGCCGTCGAACAGCCCCATCACCCCCTCCACCAGCACCCGCTCCGCCCGGCTGCCGTACCCATGGAAACTGCGCCGCACCCATTCCTCGCCGCAGAGCAGGGGATCGAGATTGCGGCAGGGGCGTCCCGCCACAGCGGACAGCAGCTGGGGGTCGAGGTAATCGGGGCCCACCTTGAAGGGCTGCACGCTCGTGCCGCGCCGCCGCGCCAGGGCGAGCAGGCAGAGGGTCAGCAGGGTCTTGCCGCTGCCGCTGCAGGGGGCGGCGATCAGGCAGCTCACCGGGTCGAGCTCAACGGGGCAGGAGCGATGCGGCCAGGGGGGCTGCCGATTCCAGCAGAGGGTTGGTGGAGTCGTGGCCGCCGCCGAGCAGCCGCGCCAGCTCCTGCTCCTCCCTCTCCTCCGGCAGGGGCACCACCTCCTCCAGCAGCTCCATCGCCGCCATCCCGCCGGATTCGAGCCGCATGCAGCCGCCCGATTCCGAGCAGAGAATCACGCACAGCGGCGTGCGTGACTCCTCACGGGAGATCAGCCGCAACCCCACGATGGCGCCAGGGTGGGTCTTAGGAGTGCCGATCGGCACCGGCATCAGGCGGAAGCGCACGGCGATCCCGTCGGTGCGTTGGAACTCAGCGGCGATTCCCTGCCCGGGGCCATCGGCCGCCACCCAGTCGGTATTGAGCAGGTGCCAACCCAGCCGATCGGCGAGCCAGGCCGCCAGCAGAAGGCCTTTCACCGGATGGTCCCCCTCCACGTCGATGTCGAGCTGCACCACGTTCTGCAGGGCATCGCGGCGGGAAGGGGGGTCGAACACCATCGCCAGCGATTCCCGCCAGGTGCGCAATCGCAGCCAGTTCAGGTCGTTCACCGATTGGCCGGTGGCGATTCGCTCTACCAGCACGTCGAGGCAGCGGGCTGGCTGGCCCAGGGAGGAGTCGATCACGAGGCGACGGGGGGGCGGCGCGATCGCCTCAAGGATCTCCTTCGGTTCGTCGAGGCTGCTGTTCCACCACACCCAGCAGGGCAGTTCTTCGTGCACCAACGACCGCACCAGGTCCTCCGCCTGGCCCAGGGCGCCGAGGCTGCCCCGCAGCACGATCGCATCGCCGCAGGCGGCGCCGGCACTCCCCTCCTCCGGGAGGGGGCAGTAGGCGGCCACGATCGTCTCCAGGGGCAGGTCGGCCGCCAGGGTGGGGGCCAGGGTGATCAGCCGCCGCGGCATATGGCTGCTGATCGCGCCCTCCACAAACTGCCCCCGCTGGTCGGCCGCCACATGGTTGCCGTGCATCTGGCCGAGGTTCCACACCAGGCGGGGATCCATCGGGGCCAGGCTCGGCGGCAGACCGCAGCTGGCGGTGATCTCCCGCGCCGCCTCGACCACGTCATCGCGATCCAGCCCCCGGATCGGGCCGTCCAAGCGGCCGATGCGCACCAGTTGCTGCTCCAGCCAGGAGGGCTCCCACACCAGCAGGGTGAAGGTGGCAGCACCCGTGGAGTTCTCCAGGTCGCTGCTCCAGAGGCGCTCGAGGTAGGGCGACACCTCCGCCGGCGGGATTTCGAGAGGGGCCTGAAGGGTGAGCTGGGCAGCCATGGCGTTTGGGGCGGCGGATGGGCGGGGAGGGGACGATGAAGGGGCCCTGGGGAGGGAGGGCAGGGACGCGGGGCCGCTTTCGCTCAGGGACGTCGCCAGAGCAGGTCGTCTTCGGCCAGGAGGTTGTCGGCAGCGGCGGGGCCCCAGGTTCGGGCCTCGTAGGTCTGCACCGGCAGCTGCCAGGGGGATTCCTCGATCAGCTCCAGCAGCGGCGTGTACAGCCGCCAGGCGGCTTCCACCTCGTCGCTGCGGGTGAACAGGGTGGGATCGCCGAGCATGGCATCCGCCAGCAGCCGCACGTAGCCCTCATCGGAGGGTTCCCCAAACGAGTCGTCGTAGGAGAAGGCCATGTCCACCGGGCGGCTGCGCATGCCGGAGCCGGGGGCCTTCACCTCGAAGCGGATCTCGGCCCCCTCGTCGGGCTGGATGCGCAGGATCAACTGGTTGGGGGTGGGGGAGCCGCCGGCGGCATCGAACAGGTGCACCGGCGCCTCGCGGAAGGTGAGCACCACCTCGCTGATCCGCTTCGGCAACCGCTTGCCGGTGCGCAGGTAGAAGGGCACGCCCTGCCAGCGCCAGTTGTTGATGAACAGCTTCATCGCCACGTAGGTCTCGGTGGTGCTGTTTGGGTTCACCCCGGGCTCCTGCCGATAGCCTGGCAACGGCTGGGCAGCCGTGCCTCCGGGCCCGTACTGGCCCCGTACGCAACACTTCCAGGCCTCCTCCTCATTCGCCAGCCGGGCCGCCTGCAGCACCTTGGCCTTCTCGTTGCGGATCGCCTCCGGATCGAAGCGGCCCGGTGGCTCCATGGCCGTGAGCGCCAGGATTTGGGTGAGATGGTTCTGCACCATGTCCCGCAGGGCCCCGGCGCTTTCGTAGTAGCCGGCTCGCTCCTCGACACCCACCGTTTCCGCAGCGGTGATCTGTACGTTGGCGATGTAGTTGCGGTTCCAGATCGGCTCGAAGATCGTGTTGGCGAAGCGCAACACCAGGATGTTCTGGACCGTTTCCTTCCCCAGGTAATGGTCGATGCGGAACACCTGGCTCTCTTTGGCGCAGGCCTGGACCACCCGGTTGAGGGACTGGGCGCTGCCGTAGTCGCGGCCGAAGGGCTTCTCGATCACCACCCGGCTGCGCTCGGCATCCGCCAGCAATCCGGCGGCGGCTAGGGCACGGCAACCGCTGCCGTAGAACTCCGGCGACACCGAGAGGTAGAAGGTGCGGTTGCCGCGGGTGGCCCTCAGCCGGTCGAGGGCTTCGAGGCGATGGCCGAGGCGCACCACATGCTCGGTCTGCTGCAGATCCACCGGTTCGTAGAAGAGCCCCTGGGAAAACTGCTCCCAGGCCGCCGGGTGATCGGCCACTTCGCTGGCCAGGGCCTCGGCCATTTTTTGGCGAAACTCCTCGTCGCTCCAGGGGCGGCGGGCGCAGCCAAGGATCGAGAACTCGCTCGGCAACCGCCGCTGCCGGAACAGCTCGAACAGTGCGGGGACCAGCTTGCGGTGCGTGAGGTCACCGCTGGCCCCGAAGATCACCAGGCACTGGGGCGCAATGACCCTCTCCTGACGGAGACCCACCCGCAGGGGATTGGTGAGGATCGAGGTCATGGGGCCAGGGTCGCGGACATCCCTGGTTTAACGGAGGCGGAGGGATCGCGCCGCCTCCGTCGGATTCTGCAAAGAGGTTGTGAGCGTTTGCCGATGGCCGGCATGGATGTTCAATAGGTTTCCACGTGCCAGCGCTCGGCCTTCTTGAGCTGGGGACGCAGCTCGGCCCAGTTCAGCCCCTTGGCGGCGGCCGCGGCGGTCATCGCCTCGTCGATGCCTGGCTCCATACCCCGCAGACCGCACATGTAGACGTGGGTTTTGGGGTTCTCGATCAGCGCGAAGATCTCTTCTGCGTGCTCGAGCACGCGGTCTTGGATGTACATGCGGCCGCCCTTGGCGTTCTCCTGCTCACGGCTGATCGCCGTGGTGTAGCGGAAGTTCTCGGGGAACTCGGCCTCGTAGCGGCGGAAGTCGTCGTCGTACAGAAGGTTAGGGGTCTTCGGGACGCCCATGAACAGCCAGGCCATGCCGCGGAACTGGTAGTGGGGGTTCTTCGAGCGCTCGTCCGTCTCGAACATCCTTCGCAGGTATGTGCGCATCGGCGCAATGCCGGTGCCGGTGGCCAGCATGATCACCGTGGCGTCCTCATCGGGCGGCAGCAGCATTTCTTTGCCCACCGGCCCGGTGATCTTCACCTTGGCGCCGGGCTCGATGTCGCAGAGGTAGGTGGAGCAGACGCCGTTGATCGTCTGGCCCTCCTTCTCGTACTGGAGCTGGCGCACGCAGAGGGAGACGGTGCTGCCCTCGAGGTTGTCGCCGTGGCGGGTGCTGGCGATCGAATAAAGGCGCAGTTTGTGGGGCTTGCCGTTGACATCGTTGCCCTCGGGGATGATGCCGATGCTCTGGCCTTCCACGTAGTGGAGCTGGGGATCGCCGCCCGCCAGGTCAAAGGTGATGTGGTGCACCCGGCCGATGGCGCCTTCGCCCACCAGGTTGTAGTTGTCCAGAACGGTGCCCACGAAGGGCGCCTTGGGCTTGTAGGTGTTGACGGGAACGTCGGCGTGGCTCACTGCGGCGGCGGGTGCGGCGGGGGCGGGGGGCTCGGACGGGGCTGGCTGTTCGGCGGCGGGGGCTGGATCGGCGGCGGCCGGTGCGGCAGGGGCTGCACCAGCCTCCGGGGCGGTGGCGTCTGCGCTCACAACCTTGATGCGACCACCGTTTTTGGCCACCGTCTGCATCAGCGACTGCAGTTGGGCGAACGGAACGGTGACGCGGCGTTCAGCCCGGCGCTGGCGACCGAGGCCGAAGGACTCGATCACCACGGTGAACATGCGGCCATCGGACTGGGTGGCACTGCCGGTGGATACGCGCATCTGGGGCGGCCCCTTGAAAAGCGCGCTGATCATAGGAAACGTTTCCCTCGCCTCCGTGTCCCGTTGCCGCACACTCACCGTTCGCTGCGGCTAGCTTTGCTTAATCGCCCTGCGACCGCCTCGGTCGCTTCAGCGACCGCCACCCGGCCCGGTCCCCGCATCGCCCCGATTTGGCCCAGCTTCTGGCCCCCTTCTTCCCAACAGCCGGTCCTGCGGCAGCCACGGCCTCCGATCCTGCGGCTGCAGCAGCGCCCCTGGATTCCGGTGCCTGCAGCCTCGACACCATTCACCAGGTGATGGAGCGGCTGCCCCAGGGAGCCCGGCGATTGGCCGTGCAGCTCCGGCTCGACCTCCATCCCGATTGGTTGTGGTCGGTGATCACCGACTACGAGAACCTGCACCGCTTTATCCCCAACCTCGCGGAATCCCGTCAGCTCTGGCGTCGCAAGAACCGGGTCTGCCTGGAGCAGGTGGGCACCCAGCAGTTCTGCGGGCTGCGTTTCAGCGCCCGCGTGCAGCTCGAGATCTGCGAGGAGCGGGAGTGCGGCCGACTTGGCTTCCGGATGCTCGAGGGCGACTTCCGCTGTTTCGAGGGCTCCTGGGGTGTCGGATCCGATGCCAGCAGCTCCTGGCTGCTCTACGACCTCACCGTGCAGGGCAAGCCCGGTATGCCCATCGGCCTGATCGAACAGCGTCTCAAGGACGATCTGGCCAACAACCTGCGGGGGGTCCAGCAGGAGGCGAGCCGTCGGGCCCTGGCGGCCTCCCGTTGAGCGAATCCTGACAGAACAGGAATCGTCACATTCTGCAACTCTCAGGCGCCCTGGCGAACTGTGCGGACCCAAGGAGACGCATTCCTGGGACTAGGTTTTCCTGTATAGGAATACTTTTACGATGCCACCTGATCTCACAGCGCCGAATCAGACGGTGCGCGAGATGGGAATGCCAAGGGGCGCAAACCGCAATGATTTTTGGAAATACCCCCAAGGGGATTCGAACCCCTGTCGCCTCCGTGAAAGGGAGGTGTCCTAGGCCTCTAGACGATGGGGGCGAGGCCTCAGCCGATGAGCTGATGTGCTGGAAGCTACGGGTCGGGGGGACCCTTCGTCAAGGAATCCCCTGGGGGCTCCACCGGCGCTGGGGCCGCGGCACGGGCGGGTCGGGGCGACGGCGGCGCCGGCGGGGGCGGCTCCGGGGCGCTCTGGCCGCTCCAGACCGGCACCGTGAAGTAGAAGCAGGCCCCTTCCCCCGGTTCCGAGACCACCCAGATCCGGCCGCCATGCACCTCAGCGATTCGCCGGCACACCGCCAGGCCCACGCCGAAGCCGGAGGTGCTTCCGGAGGTCTGGGGAAGGCGCACGCGGTCTTGGAAGATTCTCTGCTGCTCTGGGGTGGGGATCCCCGGGCCGCTGTCGCAGATGCTTACCTGCAGCCACTGGCTGGTGCGGTGCAGCAGGGTGAGGGTGACGCGCCCGCCCTCCGGTGTGTACTTGAGGGCGTTCTCCAGCAGGTTGAGAAGCACCTGGCGCATGCGGCGCTGGTCGGCGTAGACATCGGGCAGATCGGCAGGGATGTCGGTCACCAGCTCGAGGTCGCGGCCCACCCAGAGCTTCTCCAGCTCCAGGATCGCCTCGGCTGCCACCTGACCCAGGTCGAGCCGCTGGGGATTGAACAGCGCTTCCCAGCGCGTGGTGCCCACTTCCAGCAGATCGCTGGAGAGCTCCTCGATGTCGTTCAGGCGGCGCTCCAGCACGTCGCGGAAGCGCAGCTGGTCGATCTGACCGAGGTTGTGGCTCTGTAGGGCCAGCTTCGCGGCCGTGAGGGGGGTGCGCAGCTCATGGGCGACCATGCGCAGCAGACGCTCCTGCACCCCCAGCCTCTCGATCAAGGTTTCGTTCTCCTGGCGCAGCACCAGCAGCTGGTCCTCCAGCTGAACCTCGCGCCGGCTGCGGCTGCCATCGATTTCCGAGGCGCGCAGGCTCAGTCCCAGGGAGGTGACCACCTCCATCTGCTGCCAGCGCGGCAGCCAGTTGCGCAGCTGCATGCTCAGGCTGTTGCCCGCAAACACCTGCTTGGGGGGCGGCGAGAGCTTCACCAGCGCTGGCGTGGCCACCAGCCGATGCAGCTCCAGTAGCTCGGGATGGCGGGCCGGATCGGCCATTTCCAGGTGCACCTCGAAACCGAAGTCTTCCTGGCGCAGGAAGCTGATGAGGGTCCGCAGGTCGGGACTGCCCAGATGGCGCGTGCCGGCCAGCAACAGCAGGTCAAGCCGCTGGCGGGCCGCTCCTTCCGCGGACCGGACAACGGCCTTGCGGGATCTGCGGCTGCTCTCGAGAGGGTCCCCCCCGTCCGGCACCGGCGGTGGCGCAATAACGACACTCACCTTATGGGTGCGGGCCAGCGACAGCTAGTGCCGCTAAGAAGGGAAGACAACCGGATCGCGCAGGCCGACGCCGTCATGACCGACCCCGCCGCGCCTGAGCCCCTGGGCATCGCCCGCCTGCCGGTGATGGTGCCCCCGCCCCCAGGGGCGCCCGCCAGCCGCATCCGCCTCGATACCAGCCTGCGCCGCTGGTTTTCCCGCAACCTTGGGGTGTGGCGCTCCCGCCGCCTTTACTTCTTCGCCGACGACGAGGTGCTGCGGGTGGACATGTTCCTCAAGGTGGAGCTGTTCCATGAGCCGGTTGAGGGGGATGCCGGCTACCGGTTCACCTGGTGGCCGGAGGAGGAGCATGGCTTCTTTGAACGCAAGCCCCGCTTTGCGCGGGAGGGAACGATGGAAGCCTTCCTTTGCGGCCACCAGCTGCGTCGCAGCCGCGGCTACCTCTGTGGCTCCCCCACCAAGAGTCAGATCCGCCAGGTGGACGAGCACGAGGTGATCTTTGAGTCCCACTACCTGGAATGGGACATCCTCGAGCACATCCGCCTGGTGGATCAGGACCGCTACCGCTCCCGCTCCATCTATTCCTGGCGCGATGGCGTGCTCGACCTCGCCGAGATCCACCACGAGAGCCGGGTCGATCCGCCGATTGCTCCCCCAGCCCATCTCGGTTGAGCGGCCCTATCCGGTCGTCGTCGCCTCCCGGTCCTTGCCCCCTCTCTCCAGCCCGTGCCCTTGCCCTTCCTCCCCCTGAGGCTGCCGCTCCCGCCGCGGCGATGGCCCCCCCTGCGGGCCCTGCCGGCCCTTGGCCCCCTGTTGCTGCTGCTCCTCCTCCTGGCCCCTGGCGTGACCCCCCGCGTCCTGGCCTTGGCGGCCCTGCCGGTTCCCGCCAGCGAGGAGCGCATGGCGTTGTATCAAAAGGTCGCCGCGGTGAATTACTGCGTGGCGCGCAGCAGCGGCCTCGAGGATGGCCAGGCCCTCCCCCTGGCGGCCCAGACGATCGCCGTGCTGCTGCGCAACGAGCACGGAGGTCGCATCGCCCGGGTGGGGGAGGAGCCCCTGCCGGGCGAATCGCTGCTGCAGGGCTCCGCCGAGCTCACCCTGCTGGGGGCCCGCCAGCTGTGTCCGGCGGAGGTGCCGGCGGAGGTGAGCGAGAAGCTGGATCAGATCCGCTCGGGCCAGAGCGACCCCAGCCTGGCGGCGAGCGGAGGAGATGCTGCACCCCCAACACCCTGATCGAGCTGGCTGTGCATCAGCGGCCAGTTGTCAATCCGGTGGCTTCGGCATTGCTTTTCGGCCAACCTTTGGCTGGCCAGTGCTGTCCTTTTCGCCGCGCTTTGCCATTGGCCGGGGCGGGGCTTTCGGCTTGCTGACCTATGCTTCCGGAAACTC
>Ga0164293_10001322_pt1 | contig 20593 bp, 14 predicted proteins | sample GEODES118metaG_FD_111487 | JGI IMG/M metagenome (GOLD analysis project Ga0164293, IMG submission 111487) | Eutrophic lake water microbial communities from Lake Mendota, Wisconsin, USA - GEODES118 metaG | ecosystem: Environmental > Aquatic > Freshwater > Lake | place: USA: Lake Mendota...
AGTGTACTTGTATGTTGCAGAAGATACTTGATCAGAAACCTGATTTAAAGCATTTGTAATCTGATAGATATAGGCAACGTCAATAGGCTGTCCACGTTCTGGTAAAGGTACTTTTGGCATGGTTCTATTATATCACTATAGAGTAGTCTTTGGGGTTTGAAAAAGAGTTAGAGCTGTTACTGTTGGATAGTTCTCTTTAGTCTTTTGATATGTTGGTCTTTGAACAGCAACTTGTATATGCTTAACAACCTCTGTTCCGCCATTTGGATCTGGTATGCTTGCAGGAAAAGCAAATAGTTGGTTGTTTGTTGGCGTGTTTGTTACAAAAGCCCATGGATAATTTGTTGTATTATCAGTTCTATTGCCTATCCATCTAACAAAAACATCATAGTTACTAAGCCCTAATTCTGGCTTTGGGTTCCAAGCAACAGTAACAAGACTAGCAGAATTAGTCACTGCAATACTATAGTCTAGCAATGTTGTAGCTGGTGCAGTAATATCTACTATTGGAGACCATGCAGAAAATCTATTTTTATCTTCAGAAACAACCCTATATCTAACACCATAAGAAATTGTATTGGCATTAACAGCAGGAAGTTCAGCTTTAGAAACAATAACTTTTTTTATTCCAGCGTCTGCCATTACGTCACATCCACAATAAATCTAAACTCAACGAAGTTGCTAGTGTTAGGAGCTTTAATAATACTTGTTGCTGAACCATTTTGAACAATAGAGTATCCAGTCATACCATAAAGAACATTCTGTGTTTGAACATTGTCAAGCCTTAAGGCATCTAGAGCAACATAATAGTTAGAAGATGGTGCTCCATTGTTAAAAACAGAAGCATAAACTTTTACTACTTCAACGGCATTCCAGTTAAAACCTGAAGATCTATATAGTCCTTGCAACTCTGTTGCTGCAACAATAAATCTATTTTTTGAAAAATCGTATTGTCCAATTCCAGTTCCATTATCTAAATCAATTTGGAATCTTGCAAATTCTCCTCCGCCAAGGATGTCTGTTGTTGAAAAGTCTACAACAATCCTAACTGAGTCAGGCTGATCAAGATCTTCACCGTCTTTACTCACAACAGAAAATGCAAGCTTTAGCAAGTCTGCTGGAGAGTTTCTTGTAAGATCATAACCTTTTCTATTAAGGTGAATGTGTTTTGAAGATGGAGATATTAGCAATTCCTGAGCTTCGTTAGTTTTTACAGCCTGGCCACCAGAAACATAAGTTGTAGTTGTTGCATTTGCTCTAGTAAAGGTTGTTGCATTTGTTACTGTAATTGCTGAGCTTGTAGCGTTATATCCAGTTGGGTTGATGCCTGTAATAGTTACAGTATCTCCAGTTGCAAATCCGTGTGGTATTGAAGTTGTATATGTGACAGTTGTTCCATTACCAGTTACCCCAGAAATTGGAGCATGGTCATAAATTGCAGCATCGTTGCCAGCCATAAAAATAGTATTGCTAAAAAAGCGTGGCCTTTCGTATCTTGTAAGACGATCTGCACTAGTAAAAGTTCTGTTGCTTGCTGATGCCTGAAATACTGGAGACTCAACGCTAATAACATCATCATCATTTCCGTCAAGTGGCACGTTAATTGTTGGAATAGCAATAGAGGCTAAGTCTGTGTGGTATTCCCAGTTTTCTCCCTCAGCAAAAGAGTATAAGAGTTTGCTGTCATAAATACCTGCAACACCGTTTGATCCAGCAGAAAAGACTCCAATTTCTGTAATTTCATATCTTTCTTCTGCTGGTAATTGTGCAGTAAAGACAACCTTGTTTACTCCATTATCATTAACATACCCACGAGAAGTAATTGGAGTTCTAAACATTTCAAAATCTAAAACTTTTTTTGATGAATCTGGCTGTAATGAAAGTGTAGCAGAGCTTAGGGCAACAGATGGTGCATAGTTAACAGTAAATTGTGTGCCGCTAACTATTGAAGTCACAATTGTATTCCCTGTAGAAGATAGTGTTCCAGTTCCAGAAACTTTTACTATTTGGGCACCAACCCAAAGGCCAAGCGTGCTATCGGTTGTTATTGTTGTGCTAGATGAGCTAACACCAGTTAATGTAGTCACATTGTTTCTTGGCTGTGGTCCACAGCCTAATGCAATGTAAGATGCGTACGCTGGTGTATTGCCAACCAGGTACTTTGCAATAATTCCTTTACCTACGTCTGTAATCATATTTTATCCTGCCTCATATATTGTACCACTAGAAGCTAGCTGTACCTCTACTAATTCATCGTTTGCCAAGTTTATAAATTCAATCACTAGGTCACCATTAGCATCTAGGTATGTGTTAGCACCGCCTGAACCACTACCAACTTGTGGAATTTTATCAACAAGGTTAATTGAAAAATTTCCAAAAATTGTATTAGATGTGTCTCTAAGCTTTAAGAGATTGCTTGGGTTATATTGTTGCTGCAATATGTTAATGTTTTTGATAGGCTGATAAAGCACAGTCTGGCCATTGACAGTATCGTGTCTTGAAATGGTTAATATTTCTTGACCGCCAATACTTTCAAACAACAAGTCAGCAATAATTTCTTTTGGAACAGCGTCATCGTCAAACAATATAGTATCTATTGGTGCTACCTTTACCTTTGGTGGTGGAGGAGGAGGAGGTGGTGGTGTTGGGTAAGATGGTTCTGGATTTACTACAACAGCCGCAGTCCCTTCTTCTTCCACAACTGGGTCTTGCTCTACTACAGGATCCGATATTTGTGGCAATGTTGTTAGCTTAGCCGTAAACATTGGAGGTGGCGTAAACATTGGAGGTGGCGTAAACATTGGAGGTGGTGGGGGTGGCCCAGCTTGATTATCTAGCGTCCTCATATACTGAGTAAGACTCATACCAGAAGCTTCAAAAGCTGCTTTACTAGAAGCCTGCTCTCTAGCTGCTGGAGGTGGAATTGAAAACCTTGGTGGAGGTGGCGGTGGCGGATTAAACATGGGTGGCGGAGGCGGAGGAACCGAAAACCTTGGTGGTGGCGGAGGGGGTGGGGAAAACATTGGAGGGGGTGTCTTGGGAGGTGGAGACACTCTATCTGCAACTATTGGGCCTATTCCTGCTCGTGCCATTTCTATACCTCACTCACATGCACGGTCATAGACGGACCCTGGCTATTTCTTGTATACTCAATATTATACACAACAAACCTTGTGTCTGGTGTAGCAATTGCTTGAATTGTTCTTGGAACGTAGTTTACATTCACAATATCTCCAAGCTGCATTGTTGGGATTGGGAAAATTTGCATACCAACTGATTTTCTTGGTCTTAAGTTTTTATTAATAATCCACTGAAGCAACTCTTCAGCAGAGTCTTGATCTTGAATATAATCACTCTGTAAAGAGAAGTCATTCTTGCCATACAACAATCTACTATTTTTAATCTTATCGTATTGCTCTAAAACAACCAGTGGGGACTGAACCAATGTGCTACCCTTTAGTTCTGGATCAGAAAGGTTTCCTCTTCTCTTTAAGTAGTCATCAACTGTAATTGTGTTAGTTGTATCTTGAGTAAACGTTACCCCCTGAATTCTTAAATAGTTTCCAGTTGTTTCGTCAAGATTAAGAATGGTGTCAGTATTATTAAATACCAAAAACTCTGCTCCATAAGAATCTGCAGTAAATCCAGAAACGGTGTAGCCTCTTAGCCTATTAAATGTTGGAGCAATCTGTGCATATAGTGCAGGGTAGGAGCGATCATATTTAATATTAAAGTACGCACACTCTCTCATGATTTCTCCAAACTCTTCATAATAAAGTTGGTAGGCTGGTGTGCCACTAGGAGATATACCGCTTAGGTATGTGCTTTGAACAACTCCAGATATGGAGTATTTTTGAAGAGCTTCTAGGGCATTTATTTGATTGTTGTCATCACCAAATACTGCAGCAATAGGGACGTTTGTATCAAACACTGTATTTTGTGCATAATTTTTTCCTAATGCATAAACGTTTTCAAACATTAGCTTTGAGGTGCCACGAACAAACAATCCTATAGATGGGGAAGAAAATGTTAATGGTGATGTATCAGTTATTGTTTTTACAAGTCTTTGGTTAATATATAAGTAAAAAACCCTAGTACCTTCGTTTACATCAATATACTCAATTGCTACATCATAAACAGTTGGATTTTCTTCACCAGTAAATCTGTATTGTCCAGTAAAGTTTCCATCATCAACAGTGATGTTTCCAATCCCACCCCAAAGTTTAACTGGAATAGCGTCACTAGATGATGCATCTTTTTGTATTTTATAAAATATCAAATTCTGTATTCCTACTGTTGGATTACCGTCTTTATCCTTTTTAAGATATTGCTCTATGTTGCCAGCAGTTAATGCTGCAATTTCAAAATAGTATCCATTATTTGTTGTTGGATCAACTAGCGAAATACCACCAGATCCACCACCAAGGGTTATGGTTTTTGTTGGGTCTTCGTTTTCAAGAGTAAAGTAGTTCATGCCACCAACAGGAGACTGCTTGTTTTCTCCGTTTGCTTCAATTTTTCCTATAATACGAAGCCTAGTTCCAAAATGCTTGTACGCTTTGTCAATTGGCTTATACACATAAGACAAAAAGTCTTGTGGCTTTTCATCGCTATTAAAGGTTGGTCCAGTAAAAACTAATGCAGATGATTGAATAGTTCCAGAGCTTGTTGACTTTAAGTTAGAGACATCTGTTTCTGTTGCGTAATTACTAGACAAAAAGTTTTTAATAATTCCATTTCTTTGAGACTTTTCTGCCTTAGTTTTATTTAGTCCAGCAGCACCAGCAGTTGTAGCTGGACCAGTAATTAGTGGATCAATATTGTACAAGAATTGAGATTTCATATTACATCCCTGAACATTATCAATGCTTGTCCAGTATGTATCAATTGAAGCCTTATGCTCAGTAACTGGTGTCCCAAACTGCCCACGTCCGTGACTAACAACTTCTCCATTTTTTAACTTTGTTATTCCATCTTTAGTTTCGTAAAATGGCTCTGCATAAATTCTTATTCTGCCTGTAGGGTATATTTTTCCATTGAAAGGAAGATTAGAAAAGTATCTTTGGTATTCAAGATTGTCTGACAGGAATACGTTTCCAGTCCCAGTTATAGAATACTCTACAGCATCATACTTAATAATTTCTCCACCAGCATAAAGGTATCCCTTAAACCTAGTAATCCAATATGCGTTTTCCCCAACATCAAAAATATTATTAATTATTTCGTGATTTGAAACTGATGGAACTGAGCTGCTTAGGTTTGAATTAAGTGGCATAGCCCCTAGTGCAAACTTTTCTTGTTTTTGTGCATTGGCAGTTGTAGTTTTTTCTGTACCAGAAACTTCCCACAAAAGTGATGGCTTATATATCCAAGTTTTATCAACATGCAGCGATTGCTGAAGCGATCCATAGCTTCTTTGAATTGACCTTGTTGTATAATCAATTGTTCCAGCATTAAAAACTTTTTTGTCTGCTGAAGAAATAGCAATAATATTTGAAAGCTCTCCTGGGTCCCCAGAAAAATCTCCAACATCGTTTTGCTCTTGTCCTCTTAAAACCATGTTTACTGGCCTAACGCCTTCGTCTAGCATATAGCCTTTAGTCATAACTATAAAGTTATTGTACTCGTCAAAGAACATGGCTGATTGTGTTGCTACTGCTAAATCAGCAAGAACCTCTGCAACGCTTTGGTTTGGTGCAATAAAGAAATATGGAATAACTGGATCTTTTTCATTTGGCAATCTTCTAATTGCGTAATTACTAAACCCAATAGAGTCAAGCAAAAGACATACAGCTTGGCTAAGAGAAACCTCTGTCAAAAGAACATGTGGTGATTCTAGTGATTCAAAATGAAAGAATAAGTCTCTAAGGCTAATAGATATTTTTCCAGGGTCGCTTGAGTTTTGTGGAATACCCTCAGAGTATAAGCTTTTTAAAGGAACATAATAACTTGTGTCGTTTACGTTTTCAATTAACTCATAAAAAGAAAACTTAATATTTTTATTTAAGTATTTTGAAATGATACTGCCAAGTCTTCCGCCTGTCCACACATTAAATTCATTAAAGGCTTCATCATAGTCAAAAATGTCGATGCTACCAGTAGATGCAAGTATTTGTCCTACAGGCAAGCCAGCACCAGATAAATCAGATAAGGTTTTTGTTAGTCTAAACTCAGCAGTTATATCTGACATGTTAACAACTAATCTTGAAGAAAATTCAATAAGCTCTAGTGGCGTATTTGGCGTGTTCATTGTTTCTACAATTAGCCTAATTCCCTTTAACATTATAAATTCCCTAAAGGTAGTAGATCCATTATCATTTTCTGTGTAGTAAGAAGGATCAACTAGCTTAGTAACAAACCTATCTCCATCTGCAGTCAAATTGCTACCTAGACCCCAAGAGTATTTTGGCACAACTATAAACCAGTCATTTCCGTCCCAAATGTATAAATCTCCCTTATCATCATCACTTGAAGTAATTAGATAACCGTCTCCAAGAGACTGATTAATTGATGGTAATTGCAGTGTGCTAGCAAGCTGACCAAGATACCTAAAATCTTCTCCAAACTGATATGGATTTTCTAATCCATACTCTAGAGATAAATATCCATCAACGTCAAATATTGGGCTTTCTCCATCATCTCTTAGCGACAAAGAAGTAAAGCTTGCTGCATCAAGCCATTGATTATTTGGATCTAAATACTGAACCTTAAAGTTAACTGGTGTTGTTTTGTTAGATGCTCCAAAAAACGGGTCTGGGAATGCTGTACCATTTGGACCTCTAAATGGACCAAGGTCTATGTTTCCCACGTTAGTCTGCAGCTTTATAATAATCCTATTAGTTGGAACTGCCTCTTTATAAACTACAAAAGGAACAGCGTCATCAATTGGATAAACGCCAGTAGTGCTATTTTTAGAAATTCCATATTCTTGAGTAACACCATTTGCACTCTCAGTTCTATATGATCTCCAATACTTAAACTCGTCATCTCTAGTAGACATGTAATATCTTGGACGCAAAAACATGTTTGAGTCTGAGTTTGGCAAATACCGATTATTAAAATAAGATAACTTATTGATTCCAGACCTTGGCCTAAACGGCTTAATGCATTCTTCTAAAGAATAATATAGCCCTTCTTTTTGTTTTGGATATTTAAAAACGATAGGCTCGTCATCTTCATTAACAAACCCAGAATCAATTGTTACGTCTGCATCAGTTGCACCAGTATATGTATTTGCTGTATCTACTAACTCAAAGTAATTGGGCAATACATTGTACAAAGTTCCATCTTTGCGATATCTGTAATTTCCAAGTTTTTGAATATTTCCAGGAATATTCATATTCCATTCAGCAATCACAACGCTTTTTGAACTTACAGTTTGTGATGTTAAGAGGTAGTCTTTTAGCTCTTCATTCTCAAACACTATACCTCCTCTAAAGTAATGCTGACATTCCACATGTCAAAATTGTCAGCACCTCTTTTTTCTATTGAGTAATTAAAAGAAGTAATGTACATAAAATAAAAGTCTGTATAGTTGGCTAATTTTCCATAATCTGCGTCTTCATATCCAGAACTTGCAAAATTATCATACGACAAATATACCCAAAACGGAACTCTATGTGTTTGATACCAAGCTAAAATTTCTGCTCCACCAGCTCCACCATCAGCAGTATACTCGTCAGTAGTTTTTGTTAAATCAGATATACCAGTTGATTGAGAAAAGTCTGGGTTTGTAGCGTAAGCTCTAGATGGCAGTCTATCCCAGCTTAGCTCAATTGTTCTTTTTTCACTAACATAAAAAGACCTCATCTGGGCATTAACCATTCTCTGTCTATTTTCAAATCTATTAGACGATATGTTTATTGGTGCACGATTATGATCTGATAAAATAATAAACGAATTTTCTGATATGTCAGTTGCTCCATACTCTGAGCTTAACTCAAATCCAGGTGGTCTGGCAACGCCATTAAGAAATACTGGTGCATTATCAGCAAACAATACTGCTTGTGGTCTGGAATAACGTTTTCTATTATTCATATATTGCTGGGTAGCCATTAATTAATCACCTTACCCCTGAGTCGCTGAGAATCCATTTGCTTAATTTTCCTAATTACAGTGTCTGCGATAGTGTCAGGGTTTGCGTCTGATCCACCCTTAACATTTACACTTAAACTATAATTATACACTGTGCTAGAGTTGTCTGAGTTAACAATTGATGGATTTTCTGGTGCTCCCAAGTCATAGCCTTTTGGCATAGTAGGCCTAGGCATCCTAGATGGAGCAGTCAAATTTTTCCAATTTGGTCTAGAAGCTGATGGCACTGAAATCTTTAAATTATTTCTAAACGTTGGCTTGAGCTCAAAAGAATCACCAGGACGCATCATCATGTCCCTAATCATTCCAGGGAATTTGCTTTCGTTCATTGCTTTAAGCATTGGCATAAATTCTTTTGTAGAAGCTTTGTTAACCACAAACTCTCCTGGGGTTAGCATAGCTGGAACTACGTCTCCCATTCCTGTACCGCCAACTACACCACCATAAGCCATCCTCTTAATAACTCCACCATACTTCTTCTTCTGAAGCCTTGACGCTGTAGCGTTGTCTCTTCTGACCTCTGTAGCGGCTACCTTCTTTTTATCGCTTGCAATCCATCTCTCTGCTGCGTCAGCACTCATACCAGCATATTTGTTTGTAGGAGTTGTTGACTTCTTTGAATCAGTTGTTGTAGTGGTAGACTTAGAGCTTGTTCCACCACCACCGCCGCCACCACCGCCACTAGCAGGAAGAACGACCTCTTGTATGAACAACTTAACAGTTTTATCTTTAATCTCTGTCCAGTTTTTCACAATATCTCCAACAAGTAGCTTAGCTACGTCGAGAACATCTTTGTACTTTCCTGCAGCAATATTTGAAAGGTCTTGGGCTAGCCTTGCATCTTCAAAGGCTTGTCTCTGAAGGTCAATTGCATCAAGCTGTGTCTGCTTCTGCTGTTCCAAAACAGCAAGTCTATCTTGAGCAGCCTTGAGAGTTCCAGTTTCAATTGTGTAAATTCTATCCTGTAGATCACGAATTTCACGAAGCTTTACTTCTTTTTGCTCTTCAAGGTTATAAATCTGCTGAGTAATTGCAAACTGTCTTTGTTCGATTTGTTCTCTGTTTAATCCAGATGCCCCAGTTAGTCCAGCCAACTCTGATTGACGAGCAGCGTCTAGTGCACCACCAATTGAGCCAGTAGCTGCTGCAGCTGATTGAGCTCTCATGTCTTGCATTAGTCCAGCTGCTGCTGAGATATCTCCCTGGCTTAATGCATCAGCAAGGCTAATTTGAGACTTCTGCTGATTAATGATATCCTGATTAATCTTTTTAACATCTTCTAGAGCCTTTGCTTGAGCGTCATACTTTTCAGTAATTGCCTTAGACTTTTGATCAATAATTGCAAGGTCGTTAGAAAGGTCGCTAGCTTCTTCCTGTAGATCAGCAATTGGTCTATCATAAGTAAGCTCAATAGTTCTTTCTTTTTTAGCAACGTCTTCTTGCAAATCTGAAATTTCTTTTTCAGCTGCTTCAATTGCATCTTGTTCTTTCTTAATCCTGTCACGATAGTTTCTTTCAATGTTTCTTTCAAGAATATCGAAGTACTCATTTGCCTTACTAATTATGTCGTCAAGGAATCCATCAAAGTCTGTTTGTACTTTAATTGATAACTCTAATGCCTCTAGCTTCTTTGCTTCAGCATTTGTTTGCTTAATAAGGCTAATAAGCTTTTCCCACTGAGCTGTACCTGGTCTTGTTTTAGCTATAGCTGCTGCAATTTGTGGATCGCTAGCTGCATCAAAAGCTTCCTTGACACCCATACCAGCTGCACGTAGCTTATTGAATGCACCTATGTTATTCCTAATTTCGTCTCTTTGCTTCTGCAGGCCCTCAACTGCTTCTTGGTAGTCGCTCTTTTTGCCTGCTCCGCCGCCTCCAGAGCGTGCTACAGGGGATGCGGCAGCTAAGGCCATCATTTCCCTATATCTATCCATTAACACGGTCTGTTCGGCTGAGTTAGCTGCTGCTGCTAGGGCTGCTGCAAAGTTAGCATCTGCCACTGCAGCGGTAGCCTCAGCTGCACTAAATCCATTTTGAGTTAATATGTTATAGGCTGTAGCTTCATTTTGAAGTGCTTGGATTCTTGCATCAAGATCATCAAGCCCCTCTCTATATTCTGCTGCCTCAATTTCAACCTGAAGCTCTTCTTGTTTTGCTTCAGCTGCTGCTTCTGCTGCTTGAACTTCTGCATTGGTAGCCTTGACCATGTCTTCTTTAATTCTAAGAAGCTCTTCCTGATCTTTTGGATTAGTGCTCTTAGATAGCTGTGTCATTCTGTCAATTGTTTCTTGAGGCACCTCAACGCCACTAAGCAGTGCTTCAATAACAACTAGCTGAGACTCTAAATCAGTTAGCCCCTTAAGCTGCTCTTCTACTCCAAGGTTTTTAGCAATTGTAGGAAGCACTAGGCCAAGTGCTGCTGGATCTAAACTTCTAAGGTTTCCAGTAATTATAGAAATCTCAGATTGGAATTTTGTTGCAGAGAGGGTTCCCTGATCAAGTCCAGCCTTCAAGGCAGTAATTGCGGTACTTACTTCTCCACCCAAAGTTGCAGCTTGTTGCTTAAGCTTTTCTGGCAGGATTGCTGCCTGAGTCATAGTTCCTCTATAAGTCTCTATTGTTTGAGGAGGAACATATGCTGCTTCAAATGCTTGGTTGTATGCAGAAGCATTAGCCTTTGCTGTAGTTGCAATGCTCTGTAGAGATGCAGCATCAGTTGGGTCAAACTTAACACCAAAAGATAGATTTACATCAGTCTTACCTGCTTCAGTTGCAATAGCAGTAGCAAGTGCTGCAGCTGCATCTGGACTAGATCCTGAAGCAATCAACTGAATAATCATTGAGTTAAGAGCAGACTCTGCTTCTGCAAGTGTTGCACCCTTTATTGCATTAATCTGATCAGCAAAATCAGTAGTAAAGTTTTCGCTTTGCTGTATCTCTTGTGCCTTTGATAGCTGAGAACCCTCAACACCCTTTACCTGAGTAATACCAGCAGAAAGGTTAACTCCACCTGTTGGGGTAAAGCCAAGAAGTTCTCCTGCCTTCTTCATCTTTTCAGCTGCTAAGAATGCAGTATCTCCAAGACCAGTAATCTTTTTCTTTTGCTCTTCTATAATACTTCCAACAAACTTAAATGCTTCAAATGCTAGAAGTGCTCCACCAATAAATGGCACTGCTCTTAGTAAGAAGCTTCCAAGTTTTCCTAGTGGACCAATAACACTAGTTACTGCACCACCAATATTTGCCATTAGTCCAGCACCCTTTGCTAGGCCTGCACCGCCGCCACGCTTTGTCATAGCAAAAAGATTTCCACCAATAGCACTTGCTTTTTCGACAAGCTTAGCTGAAGTAAGTGCTGATGTCACTGTGGTAAGAGCAGAGAAAGCCAAGCTTACCTGGAAAAGAATGCCAGCAATTTCTCCAACTGTTCCGCCAAACATTGACATAACACCAGCCACACCAGAAATAGCAAAGCTGGCTTTTTGTGCAGTATTTGAGAACTCTCCTACTTTGGCAATGGTAGATCCAAGCTGAGCAGTAAATGCCCTCTGAAGCCCAACTTGCCTAGAAGCTTCTTGAGCAGCCATCTTAGACGCAGGCTTATAGTTGCTTGCCTTTGCGTCATAAATTAGATTTTCTCCGCCAGTATTGGCTCGCCTTGGCCTTCCTGCTTGAGTAACAGCTGTAACAGTTTCCTTTGCTGCTTCTTCAACTTTTGGTTTTCCACGTTTTAATTCATTTGCATATCCATCAACAGTGTCTTTTGCAATTGCCTTTGTTCTTTTTGATTCAGAGTTTGTCTGTGCCGATTCTTGTAGGCCATCATTAAACTGTGCAAGCTGAACGCCTGCTAAAGGCTGTGCTCTTTCAAACTTGTTTCCTCCAAGGCGTAGCTCCCTGCCCTGAGAAGTTCTTACACGACTCTTTTGCGACATTCTTGTTGGATCTGCTGAACTTGGAACCTGGTATGGCTGTAATCCTGCAGCCTTTGCATCATCAGCTGTTGGGTTTACTCTAAACTGGTAAAGTCCTTTTTCTGCTGCATCAAGTGCTGCTCGTAATTTAGATGTAGCTGGAATTGACTGACGAACTTCTTTTTCAAGTAATGCAAACTGCTCAGAAGTTATGGTAGCATTTTTGTTTTGACTAACAAGAGCAGAAACTCCCTTTGCAATTTCAGCATCATAAAGTGCAAGTTCTTCTGCAACCTCGCTCATCTTGGCACCACCAAGCTTCACACTCTTTGCCCACTTGTCAGCACCTCTTGATTCAAAGTCTGCCAAGAAATCTGATGCTGAAACGGCACCACCATCTCTCATTCCAATATTTAACTTAGAATCTTGAGAGAATCCTAGTCCAGAATAAATGTGTGCTTTTAGGTCTGGACCAAATGTGTCACGAAGATCTTTAACTGTAGACAGCATGGCTTGTGAAATTTTTCCTGTACCACTAGTTAGTGCAGAAACAAGTTCATCAATTGTCACTGTCATTCTATCTGTAACGTGAGCAAAATCAGCTTTTACTGATGTGCCTGACTTTCCAACTTGACCACCCTGATTAAAACCAGGAAGCTTTCCAGCATTAAGTGCTTCTAAGAAAGGAAGCATCTTTTGTGCTACTGATTTCTTAACTACGAATTCACCAGGTGTGAGCATTGCAGCAACAGTATCTTTGTTTCCAGATCCGCCAACTGTTCCACCAGAAGCAAACTTGGCTCCTGGCTTAAATCCTGGTTTCATCATGTTTGGATTCATTGCTGCAAACTTCATACCAGCTGCCATGGCTTGCTCGTATGCAATCTTTAGCTGATTAACAGCACCTGCTTCAACATTAAATGTTTGGATGAGGTTTGAGTGAGACTGGTTAAGAGATGCTGCAGCAGCTGATGCTTCTAGCTGCTCCATTGTCATATACTGGGTTGACTCACCAAGAACCTTAGTCTGACCAGTTATTCCAAGGTAGCCATTTCGTAGCATTGCAATAAATTTAATTGAGTTTGCAATACCGTTAGCAAGAAGACCAAAAGTCATTAGGATAACTGGACCCAAACCACCAACAATTGCAACAGTAGCAGCTACTGCTTTTTTAATTCCTTCAGGCAGTGCGTTAAACCTTTCTAGAATGTCTGATATGATTTCTACAAACGGTGTAACAACTTCAAGGAAAACCTCACCAATTGGGGCTAAAGCTATTTTTAAATCTTCAACAGTCTTGAGGAACTTGTTCATTGCAGACTCTGCAGTCACTCCAAGTTCTTTTTCAGACATACTTGCTAGCTCACCAATAGAAGCTCCTGCAAGATCTAGAACACGAGAAGCCTGAGTTCCATCTCTAATTACGTTATCAAACAAAGTAGATAGACGTGCAAACTGGAACTTACCAAATAGTTGCTCAATTGCTTGAGCTCGTTTTGTTGGCTCTAGCTTATCAAGTGCTTGAGCAAAACCAATAACTACACCCTTAACGTCATTTGGATTAGCTTCAACAATTCCTCTAAGGTTAATTCCAAGACTTGCTAAGAAAGCTGCAGACTTTTCACTTGGGTTAATCAATGATGCAAGACCAGACTTTAGGGCGTTAGCACCTTCTGAGGCATTAATTCCACCTTCCTTCATTGCAGCCATGAAGAAGGCTAGATCTTTTACGTCACCACCAAGAGACTGAATAACTGGTGCAACCTTTGGAATAGCTGTTGTGATGTCGTCAAGAGAAACTACTGTTTGGTTTTCAACGGCGTTAAGGAAATCAATAGACTGAGCTAGATCTGCTGAAGAAAGTCTAAAAGAGTTCTGTAAAGATATTGTTGTCTCTAGTGACTTCTGGTAATCAATTTGACCAAGTACGGATAGTCGTAAAGATTGCTCAGTCTGTCTTTGTAGGTCTACCCCAGAAAAACCAGCTGCAGCAGCTTCAGCTGCAATTCCTACAGTGTCAGCAGCTGCAATTCCATATTGGGTAAATCCAGAAGCCAATGCCTGAATTTCTTCAAGAGCTTTTGCCCTTTCAGCATCTGGGGTAAATAAATCTCCATATACCTTTTTAAACTTAATTACTTGAGCTTCCATCTCCATGAAAGTTTTTGCTGCAACTGTTCCAAGTGTGACTAGTGGCAGAGTAAAACCAACCATAAGCTGACGACCAGCCCACTGGGTGTTCTTACCAAAGTTTAGAAGATTTGTAGATCCCTGCTTAACAAGCTGATTAAACAATGCTTGCTTTTGAGCAGCAATAGCTGTTTGTGTGCCAAGATCTTTCATGTCAAGGACTTGAGGCCTGATTGCAATTGCTTGCATTGCACCTTGTGCATCACGACCAAGCTTGACGTATTGCGTCTGAAGAGTCTTTACTCTCTCAACAGCAACCTTTTCAATTGTATTAAACTCTGCTGCAAAGTTTTTGCCAAATGTTTTTGTGGCACCAGCAGAGTATCTGAAATACTCTCGCATTGAGAATTTGTTTTTCTCAAGAGAGTTTGTAAAGGTTTCTGCGGAAGTTCTAACAGTACGCAACTCTGCAGAGAAAGCTCCAATAGAGTTAATGCTATTGACAAAGTTTTTCTGCAGGTTGCGTTGTGCTAAGGCTGCTGCCTCACTGCTTTTTGCTATAGAACTGTGAAACTGCGAGATCTGACGCTGAAGGGCTTTGAGCTGCGACAATGCATCTGACGTATCTATTCCTACGCCAATATTGGCATTTACATCTGCCATTCAGGGGTCACCTCGCTTGTATTTTGTTAGTTATCTAAAACGTTTGCTACGCTATCAAGCTTTACTCCAGATGCTGCTTCAACAATCTTGTAGACTGTTGGAAGATCTAGAAGCTCTTCAAGAGCCTTTACATCTCCAGCAAGTTCTGGCTTGTACTGCTTCATAGCAATTTGCACACACTCTAGAAGAAGGTTAACTGACTTTTCGTTGTCCTCAGCTACCTCTGCTACCCCCTCAAACTTCTTCATGAATGGCTTAAGAAGAGAGATTTTTAGTGGACGTACGGTAATCTCAGTGCCATCGATCAAAGTTAAAGTTTGCTCTGTATAAATTGTGGTTGCCATTTAGTGTCCTTCCATATGGTTATTTAATTATACCATAGCTACTTAGCCTTTTACGACTTCATAGCTTAGGCCCATGCCAATACCAAAGCCAGCTTTTTGAGCGTTTATACCCTGTAATGCAATAATGTCATTAGAGTCACTAGTTGCACCACCACTAAATACCCTGGCTTTCATATCTTCCCACTTTTTCTGTGGATCTTCTTGTTGCTGTCCATCAAGGTCTACACCCTGAAGAGCAGCTAAAAACTTTCGTTCTTCAAAGTTTAACTCTCTTCTAGAATTTAGTATTGCTGTTAATTCTGGAATAGATATAGATTTTTCTAGCTCATCATAATTTTTCCAAATTCCCAACAAAAACACTTCAGTTTCTAGCTTTGCCAAGTCAAAGTTGTCCCAAGTTGAATCTGACTGCTCTTCTTTGGCCTGTTCTAAAACTGGCTCTTCGTCATTAATCTTAATACCTGCGGCGGCATCCAATATCTTATAAATTGCCACTAAATCAAAGTTATCCTCAACATCATCAACGCTATTAGAAAACTCTGGATAGTATTGCTGCATAGCTATTCTGACGCACTCAACCATAACTGAAATAGCTTGCTCGTCAGTTTCACTAATTTTAATAGTTTCAAAACGACTCATTAGCTCTTTAAGATATTTAATCTTTAGCGGCGAAAGCTCTATCTCCATCATGTCCATAGTATAGACGTAGTCTAGTCTGTAGATTTCTGTAGGCATTATATAAGTTTACCATAAAAGCAAAGCCCACCTCCGAAGAGATGGGCTAGGCCTTTGTGTTTAGTTATTAGGTAGCTGGAACAAATGTACGGTCGATGATCTTTCCGTAGGAAGCATCTGAGTCATCTGGTAGCAAGCGGAAAGAAACTTCAAACATTGAAGCCTCGTCACGCTTTGCGGATACGGTTACGTTCTCAATTGAAAGAGCACGGTAAGCTGCGTAAATACGCTCTACTGTCTCTCCAACTGCACAGTCACCTGTACCTGCACCAACTGCAATAATACCACGCTCTACTGGACATTCTCCAAGAGAACCTGAACTTAGGTCTAGGGTTCTTCCTGCAGACTGTGACTTGTTACCTGATAGCTTATCGTTATTGTATGCCAATGCGATAAGTAGGTTTTCAAGGGTTGCCTCAGCAAAAGCTGTATTTAGGTTTACCTGCATGCCCTGCTTGTATAGCTTTGCTACGTCAAGGAGCTGGTCAACCTGTACTTCACCAAAATCTGGTGCGAAGCTAAGCTCCAAACCATTCATGGTGTATCCAACGTTTGTGTAATCAGCAGTATACGGAGCCTCTGATAGAGTCTCACGGTAAGATTCTGATGACACGAAAGCTGGTAGGGTGCTCGCATCAACGACGGTGTCTGCAACGAAGAACGAAGCTGCACCTACGATGATGTTATTAGAGTTACCACGTGTGTATGCCATATATTTCACCTCTTTTTCTAGATAGGAATCATTGTTAAATTGTGTTGGCGTGTTTCCTCAAGACTAAGTATATCAGTCTTTTTATACTACTTGTATTCTTGGTCGTATTCTGGGTTAGCAGTATTTGCGTAATAAACCCTGTCTGAAGCATGGTAGTCAAACTCAATGATTAGTCTAGTTCTGGCAAACGCTAGATTGACGCTATTTAGCTCTACTAGATCTCTTGATTCATCTGCTTTAAATACCCTGATTTTATGAAAAAATACGTTATGTGGCTTTTCGATATCAAAGCCAAAATTTTCAGATGCCCACTTATTAAGGTCTTGGGCTGCTGCATCTTCTCTGTCCAGTAATTGCTCAATGATTGTTGTTACGTTATCTGCAATATCAATATCTGGGTGATTTATTGTTAAAATTAATTGTTCTTTTTTAATCCTGTAAAAAGGATTTGTTCTAAAACGCATTAGCTTGTCATACTGAATCCAAAGGGGCTGCTCAAGACCAGTACTTTGAACTAAAGATTCATAGAAGTCTGCCTCAGCTGCCTGACTCAAAGATGGACTGATTGGCACAAAGGTCTGATTAGAAACAACAGCAACTTCGTCAGAAGGATATTTCTTTAGTTCATTAAAGATAAACTGCCTTAACCAGTAAGCTGGATCTGGTAAATTAGATACTGACTTAGACATCTTCAACTCCTACGGTTGTATTGGTAATCCAATTATACCCTGTTTTAATACCAACGGCTTCTCCGCCTCTAACTCCTTCTGCAAAATTATTTTTATAAATCTTAGGATTTTTTAAATAATCGTACAAGCCAGAAGCCTTTAAAAAAGACTGCTTGAAGTAATTTGTCATAAAAGAATCAAACACTCTTTCAAAAGATCCTTGAACCTCGTCTCCACCAGGATTATTAACTCTGACAGAGTTTTTAGTAAAAACCTCTTTTCCACCCACGTTAAATCTTAAAGAGCTAGATCCAGATGGAGTAATTGTTACTGGGATACCAAGCTCCATAATTCTTGCTTTGTCATAAAATGGTTTTGAAGCATCTCTTGATGCAGTGTTAGACTGCCTAAATGTTCCATCTAAAGATAGACCACCCTTTGACACTCTATAATCAAAATCAAACAGCCTAGCTGCAGGAGAGCCTTCCTGGTACCATTCATATACATGGTGCAATGCTTGTCTGTCTGATCTGGCCATTGCATCGATATATTGGTTTAATGCAACAATTGTTCCATTACCAAGATTTTTAAGGAATAAGCTTTTTCCTTTTTCAATGCCACTTAAAAAGCCATTAGAATACTTAACGCTATTAGATAATTTTTTAATAAGGTCATCAGTTTTAAAGTTAATAGTTATCATGAAGTCAATGGCTCCTCTATAATAACCTGGCTTCCTGTTTTTCTCCAAAGCATTTTGTAATATTCGATTGTTCCAAAAGGACCAATAAATGGCTCAATAGTTGCAAGCTCATAAACGGTTCCCTCGCCAGTCCTTGGACCAGAGGTTTCTTTATAAACAACCTCTCCTGAACAATTTTGAATGTTTGTAATTAAAATGTTAGTTGCAGACTGGCTTGTTCCATCTGCCATAATTCTAATATCTGACTTTGATCTAGCAATTAGCTTTCCCTCATACTGTACAAATACTTCTGGCTTTATTTCTTCTGTACCTGCACCACCAACACTAGCTGCATTACATACTATAGTTTTATCTAAGGTCCATTCTTTTTTGATTTTGCCAGAAGTAGTTTGAGTTACAGTTGGATAATAGACATCAGCAAAAAATGGATAAAGAAAGTCTATAGTTTCGCATGACATTACAACATCCTCATCTTTTTAACATTGTTCACATACTTGTTTAGAATCTTGTCTACAAGGATATTTCCTGTTCCGTCGATTACAGACTTATCCATCTGAATCCTAAACTGATCAGTAGAATAGCTAGTGATATATCTCTTGTAGTAGTCTAGCTTTCCACATTTAAGATCGTCAATAAGCATTAAGGTGGCCTCTTTAATGTCTGATGGGATAATCTTGTATCCCTGCTCAAGCTGGAACCTATAGTCAAACCTTGATGGGAAACTTACTCCTGGCCTAAAGGTAAATGTGTTTGCACTGTCATCTGTTTCAAAAATTCCAATTGAATCAGAAACTCCAATAAAAGTTGGGTTTGGGTTACTTTCTGATCTGTTATATTCTCCAGCATAATTTACAGGTGCCTTAGTTATTGCACTCTTGTCTTTTGTAATGAGATAATTCCAGTCTCCCAAAGCTGGTGTCTCTAACGAAGAGTCATAAACAAGCTCATCGTTTTCGTATGCTTCTAAAATCTTATAAGTTTTTTCCCAGAGTGGCACGTAGTCAGTACCCTCTCCAGTTGTTTCCATCCAGTTTGATTTGAAGTAAAAACCATCAGTTGCAGAATCAATAATTGCCCTGGCAATCATTTCATCTTTAGTTGCTTGTGCCAGAGTGTATCCTGCTGAAGTAATAGAGCTTGGATCTACGTATGGTCTTTCTACTGTCAAGGTATCTTCAACAATAATTTCGTCATTGCTGTCCTGAATCTCTAAGTGGTAATACTCATCATACTTGCTAAAATCAACAAGAATGACTTCGTTGTCATCCTCGTCTAGTTCTGTAATTACCCATGGAATGATAACGGTATCTTCTCCATAGGAAACTGTGTAAGTAAAGGAAGCCAAAAGTTCATCCATGTCGTGGCTTCTAACGTAAATGGTGTAGGTGTCTTCTTCTGGAACTTCATATTCCGCAAAAGAATCAGTATATGGGGGTAACCTTAAAATATTCATTATTTAACGCCGTAGTGTTTTGCTACCTCTTCTGGAGTCGCTAAGCGAACAGTCCTATGAGCTAGCCAAAAATTGGCAGTCTCCTTACTAACAATATTATACCCCTTGCTTAGCTCTCCCCACTTAGCTTGTGAAATGTTTCCTTCTGCAAATAACGCTACAGTGTCATTATTTTTTAGGTTTACTTCTATTTTTGGTATTGTATTTTCTTTTGTTTCTTTTTCTGAAAGCTCTTGCACGGCCTCTTCATAAAGCACTTCTAATGGCTTTAGGCTAATAAAATCTAAATCTTTATCAGTTTTTTCATTCATGATAAACCTCCGTTTACAATTATATCAGAATATGACAAAGGGGAGTAGGTATTTCTCCTACTCCCCAAAGTTATAGTCAGTACGGTTTAGCTCTCAGCTGCTGCATCCGCAAATGCAACTGCGTCTAGCTCTTCCCACTGAAGGCCGAAACGAACGAATACGGTGTATTCGATTGTGTCCTTCTTTGGCTTGTACTCACGGTTTACAGTGATGTCTCTCTGGAAACCCCATACACGGTTAGCAGGGAATGTTAGGTCAACATAACCAGCTGGGTAGTAAGGAACTTCCTGAACTTCAACACCTAGAACACGGGTAGTGCGAGCACCACCGAATGTCTGTGCTGCACCATCAAGGTATGCCTGACGGTTACGCTCAGTTCCTGGACCCTTGTCAACAAATGCCTCAGCAATTGCATCAGCAAGAGTACCATTGTTCTTGACGATTCCCTGGAATGCATCAGTACCTGCGTAGAACTTTAGGTTGTTCTTTAGTGCACGGTACTTACGTGGCATTGCAGTGATAATGTCCTGCATTACGTCTGTAGTCCATGCATTGTCAGTTACTGTTACCAGTGACTCGTGTGCATCTCCAGTTGTCTTTACCTTGTGAATGAATCCTTGCATGATCGAAAGGAACGCACCAGTTGTACCGTCACCATTAATGGCTAGGTCTTCGATGTCATTCGCAAAAGCGTTAGTCATTAGACGAACTAGGTGATCCTCAAGAGCAGCACCTTCAATATTGTCTTCTAGACCTTCTGTAGATACTTCCCAGTCTAGACGGATTTTCTTGGTAGTTAGTTCCACCTTTGTGAAGGTAGCACCAGCGTTTGTATACGCACCATCAGCCTGAGCTGCAGCACGGATAAC
>Ga0164293_10001323_pt1 | contig 20579 bp, 27 predicted proteins | sample GEODES118metaG_FD_111487 | JGI IMG/M metagenome (GOLD analysis project Ga0164293, IMG submission 111487) | Eutrophic lake water microbial communities from Lake Mendota, Wisconsin, USA - GEODES118 metaG | ecosystem: Environmental > Aquatic > Freshwater > Lake | place: USA: Lake Mendota...
GGCTTATATCATATCACACTAAGCATATTCAAATCAAATAATATTAAAAAAAAATTAAAACGAATCCGGCATTGGTGTAGGCTCTGCTTTAGCCTTTGGGGTGAATGGCTTTTGCGCCCATCCATTGGCTTTAGCAAATTCATCTATAATGGCAGATGCTTCTTTAATAGTTAGAGTGTCACTGTGTACTGGCATATTATGTTTCTTTATTAGGGCCATCTGTTTATCTGTTGCTGGGTTCATATTATTATCTCCTGTTGATTGGTTATTTATATATTGTACCCTCTTTTAGCAAGAAGTACAAGTTTTATTTATAATATTATTATTATTATTATATTTTAATGCTTCAATCTCTTTAGAAGTTATTATTATTAATATTATAATATTATTATTAGTTAATGCTTTTATTTTTAAACAGTCTTCTAAAACCCCCCCCGGTTGTTTTATTTAACGTCGAACAACCCGTCTATCTCTATACCGTAACACGACGACCATTTACGCGTCTTACGCTAGGCTCACCACAACTTGCCTTAAAGCTTTCTGTGGCCAAGGGTTCTCACCTGCAACCCGTGTCACGCTGGGTTTGCGCTTTCTAAAGAAAGAGTTTATTTAGTTGTATTATATCTTCTCTTAATATTACCACTCTTTTTCAAGAAGGTCAAAAGCTCTTCTCTTTTTAGAGCTGGTTCTATAGCAACAGTGCCGTCGGCTTTAGTTACCTTTAGCGGACCTGCTTTTCTATAGTTTACTTTATAATTCTTCATAGCCTACATAGTATAGCATATCCTTTACATTGTGAGGAATCTTTTTGTGATATATCACCAAACTCCATGTAATACTTTTCCCTAAGAGTATACAAAAGAAAAACCAGAGGTTTAATGCATGGCGAAGACAACAAGATTATTTTTGACTGAAACCCAGGAGTCGTATCTTGAATGGTTGTTGCAACCAACTGATTCTCGCAACCCTAAAACTAAAAAGGATTGGGCTGAACAACACGACCTTCACATCAACACTCTAGGCCAATGGGAAAAGAATAAAAATTTTGTCGAAAGGCACATGCTGGGTGTTAAAGGACTTGCTCAATCACCTGAGCGTGCCCAAGCTTTGCTAGATGCTTTATATATTAAAGGCATATCGGGTGATGTTAAATCCGCCGAGCTGTATTTAAAGGCCACTAACCAGATGCCTAATGCTGCACAACAAATAAATATTAAATCTGAGACATCTATTAAAGAATTATCTGATGAAGATTTACAAGCAATGATTTTAGAAATCACGCAAAAGAAACAACCAACCTTTAATATTATAAAGGATACAGAGTAATGAAAGCCGTTTGGGGTTATTACGAGTCTAGCTCTATTCAGGGTAAATCAAACTCTAATATGGTGCGCGCATTCAATACTTTAAAACGTGATTTAAAGCGTCAGCAAGATGACTTGCTTATGGACCATCAAGATGAGTCTACTGTTTCTGGCGGCAATGCTTCTACCTTTCAATTCCACTATTTGTTAATTGCAGACACTACACCAATGAGTGCTTCAACAGTGGTTCCAACTGCAGCTACCTTTGATGCTAATCAAGGTGCAACAGGAACTGCTAGCACATATTTCGAAACAAGAAGAGATTTTTACGAACCGGGAAGAGGATTCTAACATGGCTGTAATTGTACAAGTAAGACGCGACACTGCAGCAAACTGGACTAGTGCTAACCCAATTCTTCTTGCCGGCGAAATTGGTTCTGAGTATGATACCAACAAAGCAAAGATTGGTGACGGTACTACTAACTGGAATGGTCTTGCGTATTTAACTACAGCAACCGGACCGACTGGCCCGACCGGCTCGACAGGCCCCACTGGCTCGACCGGCCCTACCGGACCGACCGGGCCGACTGGAGCCACAGGCGCAGCGTCCACCGTGACCGGACCTACGGGACCGACCGGACCAACGGGACCGACCGGACCGACTGGACCGACTGGTCTTGGTTGGGTAGTTTATCAAGTAACTGGAGCAATTGCTTCTTCTGGTTCAACTGGCTTCAACATGGCAGCTGGTTACTTGGCTATGAATGGAACAGCACCAGGTGCTGCATCTGGTATCAACGTTGCCATTGGCGCAGAAGCTTTGGAAGCTTTGACAACTGGTGTTGCAAACTATGCATTTGGTGTTCAAGCATTAAATAAACTTACAACTGGTTCAAGAAACGTAGCATTAGGTTTCCGTGCACTTGGCGGTAGCGATTTTTATGCTGGTGGTTTAACAACTGGTAACCGCAACATGGCCATTGGTCACTATTCATTAGGTTTAAATAACGGTGATAAGAACACTGTAATTGGTGAGAACGCAGCATTCTATAATACAACTGGTGCTAAAAATACTTTCATTGGTTCTTATGCCGGCTATAGCAATAATGGTGATAATAATATTGCAATTGGTGAGCAAGTAATGTTTGGTGGATATCTTGGAACATCAAGTATTACTGGTAGTCATAACATTGCCATTGGCAATGGTGTAATGAACAAATTAACAAGTGGTAACTATAACGTTGCAATTGGACGCCAGGCTTTACAGAACACTACTACCTCATCAGGTCTTGTTGCAATTGGTGATTTTGCGTTAAATGCAAACACAACAGGTCAGAACAACGTAGCTATTGGACAAAATGCTTTAAAATTAGCAACAGCAAACAGTTCTAACATAGCCATTGGCAATAATAGTATGCAGGCTGCTACTACTGGTGGCTTCTCTGGTTTTGGTTTAAACGTTGCTATTGGTCAAGGCTCAATGAACGCTTTAACAACTGGCTATTTTAATATTGCTGTTGGTGCAGGCGCATTAGCTACAGCAACAACTGCTACTGCTAACATTGCTATAGGCTTTTATGCCTTAAGGGTAAGCACAGCTAACAACAACGTTGCAATTGGCAACCAAGCATTAGTAGCTAATACTACTGGTGCTTCTCTTGTTGCAATTGGTGCCAACGCATTATTATCTAACACTACTGGTACGCAAAACGTTGCAATTGGTCTTGATGCTTTGAGAGCTAACACTATTGGTACTAGCAACGTAGCCATTGGTCTTAATGCTTTAAAAGCTAATACAACAGGTATTAATAATACCGCTGTGGGTACTGGTGCTTTATCAGCTAACATAGGAGGTTCTAGAAACGTTGCTCTTGGCGGTGGTGCTTTACAAGTTAGCACAGTTGATGCAAACATAGCCATTGGTGGTGGTGCATTAAATGCGAACACCACTGGCACTAGCAACATAGCTATTGGTGACAGCGCATTATTAGCTAATACCACTGGTACTAGCAATATAGCTATTGGTACTCAAGCGTTATATACCGCTATTACAGCACAAGGTAACCTAGCAATTGGTTATAATTCATTATTTGCTAATACAACTGGTGGTTTTAATCTTGCCATTGGTAACAATACATTATCAGCCAACACTACTGGTGCGCAAAACGTTGCTATCGGTCTTGGTGCTTTACAAGTCAATACAATAGGTACAGGAAATGTTGGAATCGGTTATTTAGCATTAGCTGCCAACACAACTGGTTCAGGAAACGTTGCAATTGGTAATGGTGCTTTAACTGCTAATACTACTCCTGTAGGAAACATAGCCATAGGTGAAAATTCATTACAAACAAATACTACTGGTGGTGGCAATATTGGAATTGGTCTTCGAGCATTAAAAGCTAACACAACTGGTTATCAAAACACTGCTATTGGTGGTGACGCAGGCGCAGCATTAACTACTGGACATGAAAACACTGCAATAGGAAGTACTGCATTAGCAACATCTACAACTGATAACTATAATACTGCTATTGGTGTTAACGCTTTACGCTACACCGATGGTGGTGGTGGCAACACTGCAGTGGGTCCAGCTTGTTTGCAAGCCAATACAACAGGTTCAAGCAATACTGCAATGGGTGTTGGAACAATGCAATCTTCTACAACATCATCTAGTAACGTTGCAATAGGCAATAGCTGCGGTGCTGGACTATCTTCAGGTTCTGATAACACAATGGTTGGCTCTAGCGCAGGTTCTGCTATTACAACTGGTGGCAGCAATACAGCAATTGGTAAGTCAGCTGGTAGTACTATTACAACTGGTGGTAATAATACTACAATTGGATTTGACGCAACTGCATCAACTGCAACTGTATCCAATGAAATAACATTAGGCAACTCATCAATTGCTACAATTCGTGCACAGGTAACTTCAATAACAGCATTGTCTGATGCCCGCGACAAGAAAAACATTAAACCATTAAAGCATGGTTTAGCACTTGTTAATTCACTCAATCCAGTAGAGTTTGATTGGGATATGCGCGATGGTGCTAAAGTAGATGTTCCTGATATGGGTTTCATTGCACAAGACCTTGTTGAAATAGAAGATATTCTTAATGCTCATGAGACATTGCAATTGACATACCGTTCCAACCCTGATAAGCTAGAAGCTACTTATGGTAGACTTGTACCAATATTAGTCAATGCAATTAAAGAACTGTCTGCTCGAGTTGCAGAACTAGAGGAAAAATAATATGTTAGAATATTTAAACCCAACACCAGAAGAACAGCTCGCGCGAGATATAAAAGGTTTGCAAGATTCTGTTGATGTTATCAATGAACTCATTACTATAGAGCTAGACGCACAACAGGCATCTTTTTTAAGAGCAAACATTGACCATATTATTATCATGCTCGATAAAGAACATCTTAAAGAAGATACATCAGATAAATCAGTTTTTACTGCAGCAGTTGCAGCAGGAGAAGCTAAGCTAGCTTAATATTAAATTACGAAGGACGTAATATGAAACAATTCTTTTTCTTAGCCGGAATGCAACGCTCTGGCGCAACATTACTTAGTGCAATATTAAATCAAAATCCAGATGTGTGGGTTTCTCCGGCAAGTCCGTTATTTAGAATGATGCTTACGCAAACACAAAGTCACAATGAATTAGAAAATATAGACTATAGTAGAAGTGCTGCAATAGATGACACCATTGCAACCATTCCACACGCGTTTTACCAAGACAAGTCAGCCAAGTACATTATTGATAAAAATCTTAATTGGCCAAACCCGCTAGGTGTAGAATTAATTAATAGATATATAACAAAAGATATTAAAATAATATGTCCAGTAAGAAATGTTTTAGATGTTATAGTTTCGTTTGATACAATTATTAACGCTCATCCCGATTCTAAAAATAACCAAATGGATGAACAAGTGTTAGCTTCAACTTTTGGCAATTTGCCATTAGCAGATAGAAGAGCAGATTTCTTGATGCGTCATGATAAAGATATAGCTTTAAGTTTAAATTTTATGAAGCATGCTTTAATTCCAGAGTATCGTCACATATTTCACTTTGTTGATTATAATGATTTAACCACCAACCCAGAGCAGGAGATTAATAAAATATATGCATTCTTGGAAATTGAGAAATACAATCATAAATTTAATAACATTGAAGACCGCTCAGGCATCTCTGAAGACAGTCTTACAGGCATTAAGAACTTACACAAAATCAGACCAAAGATAGAAAAGAAATCTAGAAAACCAAAAGACGTGCTTCTGCCAGAAACAATAAAACGTTATTCTAATCTTGAGTTTTGGAAAAATATTTAAATGCAATTAGAAGACCTAATTAATGAATATAATTTCCGCAAATGTCGTGGACCAGAAAATGCTACACCAGAACAATTGGTTGAAGCATTTGATTTTTTCTGTGCCAATTTTGTTTATATTAAACATCCAAACAAAGGCCGCATACAATTAAATTTAAGACCAGCACAAAAAGAAGCAGTACAAGCATGGGTAGAAAACAGATATTCAATAGTATTAAAGTCACGTCAGATAGGATTCTCCACTCTGGCAGCGGCGTATTCTTTCTGGTTATGTTTCTTTGCACCAGACCGTTTCATCGTTATGTTGTCAAAGACCGAAAGAGAAGCCGCAAAACTATTATCTAAAGCTAAATATATTTATAAGTTCTTGCCAGACTGGTTAAGATTATCAGGCCCGGAACTAATACAAAACAATGTTTTAAAGATGACATTTAATAATGATTCAGTAATTGAGTCAATGCCATCTGCTAACGAGCCTGCTAGAGGTGAATCTGTATACTTGGCTATAATCGACGAGATGGCCTTCTTGCCTAACCCAGAAGAAGCCTGGGCATCAATAGAGCCAATTGCAGACGTAGGTGGTCGAGTCATCTGTCTATCTACTGCCAAGGGTGAAGGTAATATATTTTTTAACTTATGGCAAGGGTCACAGAATAATACTAATAGATTTAAAGGAATCTTTTTTCCATGGTCAGCTAACGGAGACCGTGACCAATCTTGGTATGACGCTCAGGCCGCAGAACTACCACCATGGCAGCTACATCAGGAGTACCCTTCTAACCCAGAAGAAGCCTTTATTCGTTCCGGTAGACCAGTTTTTGACCTTGATTGTTTAAATAGATTTTTAATAAGTTTTCCTAAAAAAGGTTATAATAAAAAATTGTCAGACATGAGGAACTCTTACATGTTTGACCCAGATGGTGGACCGTTATCGATATGGTTAATGCCACAGGCTGGGGCTAGATACGTTGTTGGTGCTGACGTTGCTGAAGGTCTAGCTAGAGGTGACTATTCGTCAGCCCATGTCATTGATGCCAAGTCAGGTGTAGTCGTAGCCCACTGGCACGGGCACATAGACCCAGACAAGTTTGGAGAAGATGTTCTATATGCTCTTGGATTCTTTTATAATGAGGCTTTAATAGGAGTTGAATCCAATAACCACGGTTTAACAACTTTAACTGCTTTAAACAAATCTAAATATACTAACCTTTATAGACAACGTAGATTAAACCAAAGACATTCAGAAGCCACAGAAGCATTGGGTTGGCGCACAACAACATTAACTAAACCTTTAGCTATAGATGAGTTGAATGCTAATCTAAGAGATGGTATACTAGACCTTAGGTGCGAATTTACTATTGCTGAACTTAAGACCTTTGTTAGAGATGATAATGGTCAAACTCACGGAAGTCCTCATGATGACAGAGTTATGAGTTTAGCCATAGCAAATCAAATGTTAAAATATGTGTGGTTGCCAGAATATAAAGGCAAAACAGATATTCCATATGGCACCTTAAACTACTTCGCCGCAACGATAAAGAAGCAGCCTAAAAAGCTAGAACGATATCTTATAGGCGAATTTAACTTCTATAATGATAAGATGTAATACTTTTACCTACTATTAGGACTTCTATGAAATGTACAACCTGTTCAACTCCAATTGAAGAAGAAAATGACCTGAAAAGGCAGCTTTGCTTCAAATGTCATGTCAAAGGCATTCGTTTTGGTTTTGTAAGTGTAGGGTATGGACAGTCTGAATGGAATAATTCAACTATTAGGGAGACTCAAAGAATGTACGAAGCGATGCCAAATGTTGAAAAAGTATCTACACGAAGAGAACTAATCTAGTGGAGTGGTTAGTCCCGCTAGCTGTTGCCGTTATTGGTGGACCACTAGTTGTTGTAGTCCAAAGCCTTAGAAAAGAAAACACTAGCCAGCATGCTGAAGCCAGAGAACTATTAAAGATGGTTGCCGGTAAGGTAGATAAGGTTGACGACAAGTTAGATGGTCATATTTCATGGCATCTATCTAGAACGCGCAAACCTAAAGTTAAAAAAGATGAAGTAATTATTAAGGCTGATTGATGAAAAAAGAAATAAAATCATTTCCTAAAATTACATCAAAGAAACCAACCAAAGGTAAAAAGATAGAAGTGCCAGCAGTTAAAGCTGCTAAAAAAGAATTAGCTAAAGCACAAAAAAGATTAACAATTGAAATAAAGAAATCCAAAACAACGACTAAGAAAAAAGGAAAATAATCATGGCCGCAAAGAAACCAACAATGGCGCAAGCCTACAAAGCAGCACAGAAATCAACAGCTGCTAAACCAAAAGACAAAGGCATCGTAGGCGAAGGCAAAGATGTTCTTAAAGCTACTGGTAACAGCGTCAAACAACAAGCAGAGTTTATAGCTGCAGTAGGTAAAGGTGCTGCTAAAGGCGCAGGCAAAGTTGCTAAAGGCGCAGAAAAAGTTGCAGGAAAAGTTGCTAATATAACTGTTGGCGATGTTGCATCTACTCCATACGATTCTGCAAAAGCTGTAGCTAAAGGTGCAGGAAAAGTAGCTGCTAAAGTTGGAGATTTTTTGGGCGGCAGTAAAAAAGTTGGTCGTCTTGGCTCAATGGCAGGAAAAAAAGCACTTGACCCAATGACATATGTGGGTAAAGCTGCAGGAAGTAAAGCAAAAGATGCAAAAGCTAATAAGGCTCGTCAAGCAACTGATTCAAAATATGATAAGGTTAGTGGTACACCAAGACCTAATAAGCGAAAGCCAATTGACCCTGGTATGTATGGCCTTAATCAAAGACAAGAAAAAATTCCAAAACGTCAACAATTAAGAAGAGGTAAATAATCATGGCAATAATTCCAGCAACAATAACTGGTACACTGGGAGGCGCTGCTGCATATGTGGAGTTTCCTAACGTAGATGATGCTGATAGTCTTGCAATTCAAGTAACTGGAACGTGGGCAGGTACAATCTCCTTCGAAGCTTCAGCTATCGTAGAAGGCGCAACACCAACATATACTTCATTTACTCTAGTAAGTGGTGCACAAACAAGTCATATTACTGCTGTTGCATCAACAACAACTAATGGTTTGTTTATTCATGAAACGTATGGCATTCCTTACTTTAGAGTAGTAATGTCTTCATACACTTCTGGCACTGCAAGCATCACTGGTATATTTTCAAGAACAGCCAAGTAATGCCGGGTAATCCAAATTATCCAGCATTACCTTCAACTACAACTAAGAACTATACTCCTAGAAAGAAGAAGAAAAATGGCAGCAAAAAAAGCAAGTAAGCCAGTATGGGAAAAGGCACGCCCTAAATCTTTAGGTAAACCAAAGAAGTTATCACCAGCACAAAAAGCATCAGCTAAAGCTGCAGCTAAAAAAGCAGGACGCCCTTATCCAAATCTTATAGACAACATGAGAGCAGCTAAAGGTAAATAATGGCTAAGACTCCTGCATGGCAAAGAAAAGAAGGTAAGAGTCCTACAGGTGGATTAAATGCTAAAGGCCGTGCATCAGCAAAAGCTCAAGGCATGAATTTAAAACCACCAGTATCCGCTAAGCAGGCAGCGAAATCACCAAAGGCCGCAGCAAGAAGAAAATCATTTTGCGCAAGGATGGAAGGAAATCCAGGACCAATGAAAGATTCTAAGGGAAGACCAACTCGTAAAGCGTTGGCATTAAAGAAGTGGGATTGCTGATATGGCACGCGAATCAAATTCAAATAAACTATCAACATACAGAGGTTATATAGACTATGCCAAACGTTGGCGTACCGGAGAAAACTATGACCAGCTTTGGCAAAGGTTAATTAACTTATATCGCGGTAAACAATATCGTGGTGCATCAACTGGTGATAGATTGCTTGTCAATATTTCTTTTTCTACTATTAATACTTTAGCACCAGCCGTTTCTATTGGTCGTCCAAAGATTAATGTTAATCCTCGTAAACCAGAAGACGGTGATAAAGCAATCGTTACTGAATCAATTATTAACTATTGGTGGGGTCATTACGGATGTCAACCAGAGTTCCAAAGAGCAGTTAAAGATTATCTAATTCTTGGTCATGGTTGGGTTAAGACTGGTTATCGTTTTGTTGAAGAAGCAAAACTCGATGATATTGAATATTCAGCCGATGAAGCTGCCGGCCCAGAAACTACGGATGATGTTGAAGCTCAAACAATTATTAGAGAAGACAGACCATTCTTAGAGCGTGTTGACCCATTTGAAATGTATGTTGACCCAGATGCAACATCTGTTAATGATATGCGTTGGATTGCACAACGTACTCGCCGTCCGTTAAAGGATGCAAAGATAGATAAGCGTTACGATGCCGCCGCAAGAAAAGAATTAAGTCCATCTGGATATCAAAAATATGGTAATCAAGACGTAGGTTATATGTCTGCTCAACAAGCATTTACTTCTAATCCAGACAATGCTTATTGCGATATCTATGAATATTATAATATTGATACCGGTGAGATGTGCGTGTTTTCTGATTCAGGTGGTGACAAGTTTTTAATTAAACCAATTAAGATGCCATACGAGTTTGGTCACCCTTTCTTTATGTTGCGTAACTATGAGGTTCCTGGATTCTTTTATCCAATGGGCGAACTAGAAGCAATCGAGCCATTGCAGTATGAATTAAATGAAACCCGTACGCAGATGATGTTACATAGAAAGCGTTATAGCCGTAAGTGGTTGTTTCAAGAATCAGCATTTGATGATGATGGTAGACAGGCTTTAGCATCTGATGAGGATAACGTTATCGTTCCAGTTAAATCTGGTGAGAACTTAAATAACGTTGTTGTTCCAATGCCGGCGTTAATTAACCCACCTGAATTTTATAATCAGTCTTCGTTGATTACTAACGACATTGACCGTGTATCTGGTGTGTCTGAATACCAGCGTGGTGCAATTCCAGAAACAACTAGAACTGCCCGCGAAGCATCAATTATTGCTGAAGCTGGTAATGCTAGAGTAGCTGAGAAACTTGTAGCTATTGAAAATGCTATAGCTCAATGTGCTTCTAATCTTATTATGCTAGCTCAACAGTTTATGACTGGAGAGCAGACTGTAAGAATAGTAGGAACTGAATCTGCACCTGTATGGTTAACATTTGATAAAGATTATATCTCTGGTGAGTTTGATTATACTGTTGAGGCTGGTTCTACAGCTCCACGTAATGAAGCTTTCCGTAGAGACATGGCTTTACAGATGGTTTCGGCAATGCAACCATTTGCTCAAGCTGGTCTTGTTAACTTACCTAAATTAGCAGAATACGTACTTGGTATAGGGTTTGGTGTTAAAGACCCATCTTCTTTCTTACAAGAGCCACCAGCACCTGAAGCTCCACCAGAGGGTCCACCACCGGGCATGGAAGGTATGCCACCAGGTATGCCACCAGAGATGATGGAAGGTATGCCACCAGAATTGCCACCAGGTTTAATACCAGGAGGACCAATTCAAGGTCCAGGCGGACAACCAACTGAAGGCGCCCTTCCAGGCAGCATTCAAAGTCTTCCACCAGAGATAATTCAAGCACTATTAAGTGGTCAGTAAACACTCCATGTAATACTTTTCCTTAGTAGTAGGAACATTGTATATAAATAAAAATAGGAACAACCAAAGAAGGATAGGATTCCATAATGACAGATAATAATATTGCTAACCCTGAAAACGTAATTGACCCCATTGCAGATGGACAAGTTGATGAAGTGACAGAGGTCATAGCAGAAACTCCAGAACAAGAACAAGAATTATTCGACTATACAGAGATTGCTGACAAAGTCATCAAGCTCCAAGTAGATGGCGAAGACGTTGTTGTTCCCGTTAAGGAGGCTCTAGCTGGGTACCAACGTCAAGCGGATTATACCCGTAAGACCCAAGAACTCAGCGAACAAAGAAAGCAAGTACAGTACGCTAGTGCATTAGCAGAAGCTCTGCAAAATGACCCAGCTGCTACCTTGCAGTTGTTGCAACAGCAATACGGTGTAGCCACTCAACCTCAAGAGGATGAATGGTTAGACCCAGCTGAACAACAATATCGACAGTTAGAGCAACGCATCGCAGCTTTCGAACAACAGAAAGCCATAGATGAGTTAACTAGGACTATTGATTCTTTGCAAAGCAAGTACGGTGATGATTTTAACGCTGATGAAGTCGTAGCCAAAGCACTAGCGTCTGGTTCAACAGATTTAGAGGCAGTCTTTAAACAGATTACCTTTGATAAAGTTTATTCTACAGCCTCTGAGGCAAAGAAGAAACTAGTTGAAGACCAGTCTAGGGTTGAGGCCAAACGTTCAGCATCAGTGGTTTCTGGTGGCTCTGCCAACAAAAATTCAGTCGCACCCAAAGCTGCTAAACCAACGTCAGTTTTTGAGGCTTTTGAACAAGCTAAGAAGACGTTAAATTATTAACCAAACAACAACAACAAACAGGAGATATTAACATGGCCGGCAATCCCGACTTTAATTCACTGTTGTCAACTACGCTGCAGAACTATCAGCCGACGTTAGTCGACAACATTTTCAAGGACCTAGTCCTTCTTAACCACCTCAACGAGCGCGGACGTGTCCGTGTTGAAGAGGGCGGCACCCAAATCATCGAACCATTGATGTACGCTGTCAACGATACTGTTGCAACATACTCAGGGTACGATGCAATTGACCTTACTCCACAAGAGGGCATCACAGCTGCTGAGTACGATTGGAAGCAGATGGCTGCTTCTATCGCAATTAGCGGTATCGAAGAAGCCAAGAACCGTGGCACCGAGGCAATCATCAAACTGTTGAATTCTAAAATTATGCAAGCTGAAATGTCGTTGAAGACTACGCTTAACGCGCAACTCTTCGGTACACCAGGCTCAGCACCAGCGGCTTCAGACTTTAACGGTCTTGGCAACATTATCGGAACCCAGAACAACACAGTCGGTGGCATTGATGCATCGTCCAACTCGTTCTGGAATCCAACCCAGGCAACAAACATGGCTGCAACGCTTGCGCTTACAAACATGGCTGATGTCTACAACCGTGCCTCAAAGGGCTCAGATGTTCCTGACTTAATCATCACGAACACTAGCTTGTTTGAAAAGTACGAGTCACTGTTGACAAACAACGTGCGTTACCAAGACGTTGCAAAAGCTAACTCAGGTTTCCAAAACCTGATGTTCAAGCAGACACCAATTGTGTTTGACTTGCAACTTGCAGTTGATGCATCCGATGCGCCGATGTACTTCCTTAACACGAAGTACCTCAAGCTCACCGGCTTGAATGGCTATTGGTTCAAGACCACAGACTTCATGAACGGCACTGTAGCTGGCGTAGACGCCCGTTATGCCCTCGTGTTGGCCTATGGTCAGTTGACCTGCAGCAACCGTAACCGTCAAGGTTTCATGACTGCTGACGCATAAATAAAGCAAAAGATGTAGTTGGTGCTGGGAGTTTAAAGGCTGTTTCCTTCGGCAGCTCTCCCAGTACCGGCTATTAATAAAAACAAACAAACAAACAAACAAACAACAATTTCAATCAACATGATTGATTAGAAAGAATAGGTAATAATCATGACTACAAATAAATTCATAGTAGAAAGAACAGTCGTAGGAGACACCAACACAGCACTTGCTGCATCGTACGGCGACGTAGCAGGCTTAAACTGGTATGTCAAAGCAGACGAAGTATACGAGTTCAAGGCTGTTGTTGTTTACGACGCATCCCTGGTAACCGAGGGTGCTTCATTTGCAATCAACGGTCCAACAGCAACTGTAAAAAGTTATGTAGTGACAGTTCCATCAGGAGCTACTCCTACAACGTCGTATGCAAATGATTACGACCTTCCAGCTGCAGCCGCATCTGACTCAGCTTACACAACCGACAACATTGCCATCATCGAGGGTGTAGTTGCACCTTCGGCAGATGGTACGGTTTCGGTTCGTGGAATTAAGTCGGGCGGAACAGTAACAGTGCAGGGTACAAGTTCATACCTCACTTGGAAGCGCATTGACTGGCCAGCAGAAGCCTAATCAATAAACTAGATTACGTGCCGCCAGGGGGAAGGACCCTTGGCGGCTCGTTCTACTTAAAGCACTATTCATGAAAGAAGGAAAATAATATGAATAAAGAATCACAGAGCGTAGGACAAGGATTAGCCGGCACACAACCATACGGCGCTGTAGAGGGCGCACGTTTAGTTGGAAACGCACGAGCAGATTATCATGCCGGAGCTGTAGTAGGTTCGGTAGAGGTTGCACCACCATCAGGCGTTGCTTACGGAAATGTGCACTACAAGAATGGCCTATGCCAAGCAACAAATTCAAAAGAAGAAGAATGCAAAGCGCCAAAAGCTAAAGGCACAGATTACTGTATTGGGCATTTAAGAAGAATGAATGCTATTGGCGATAATAAGGACGCAGCCTTAGACCCTAAAGAATAAGGAGAGTTAAATAATGGCTATAAATTTTTCTAACGCTAATCTTACACTAGCGCAGATGCGTACGTTTGTTGGCGAACTTTCTGACTTAGATATTGGCTTTGATGGAAATGACGATATATCAACTGATTTAGTTAATGGTTTTATCAAAGAGGGTTTTCAAAAGATTGTAGCTTTAAGTAATCGCTATCCTTTTTATCAATCAACATATGGTTTTACTACAGTTGCAAACCAAAGAAATTATTCTGTTTTTGGTAGAATTTTACCATCGATAGAAACCGTAACAATAACTGATATTCAACAATTAATTGCGGTAGTTAACAATACTGATGGCGGCAATTCCTTAATATATCTTGACCAAGCAAGATGTGAATCAATTTGGGTTGGAACTTCTGACCAACCAGAAACACCCGCATACTTTTCTATATGGGCTAATCAATTAAACCTTTGGCCAAAACCAGACCAAACTTACAGTATGACTATTCGTGGTTTTAGAATACCAAGTTTATCTTGGCTTCAAGATGAAAACTTAGCAATAGATATTGACCCGCAAATGCAATTGCCGTTAATAAATTATGTTATGGCTCGTATCTTTCAGTTTCAAGAAGATACAGAAATGGCAAACGAATACATGCGAGGCTTTGAAAAAGCAGTTGCTATTATTCAAGGTCAACTTACCGCACCATCAAGCAATAGACAATTAATTATGTCGGGTGGTTTACAACTTCAAGCATATGATTTTGCACCATTCGATACGGGCATGAGAGTATTGCCAGGTAGCCCATACCCACTTGGAGTAGCGTACTAAGATGGCACAAATTGTCTTTGACCAAAAAAGAGATTTTACTGGCGGATTAAACTTTCGCGCAGACCAGTTTCAATTAAAAGACAATGAATCTCCTTTTATATTAAACGTTGATGTAGACCCACGTGGTGGTGTATTTACACGTCCTGGCTACAAGAAAAAACATTCAACTGCTGTAACTGCAACAGGTTGGAATCCTAAAGGGTTATTTAATTATAAGGATGTATCTTCACCAAGAATTATGTTAACTACTGGTTTTCAAACTTCTGGTTCAGTAGATGGTACAGTGCAGCATTCAAGTGGTTCTAATTTTAGTGTATTAAACTTTGGCGTTAGTACACCAATACTAGTTAAGTCTACTAATGGTGCCAGCATTACACAATATCTTGATACTTTGTATCTTGCAATTGGCAAAGATGCATCACAAATGTACAAATGGAATAGTGACAATGTTTACGCAACTGCCTTAACTGCATCTGGTCCAACATGGCAAGCTTATCAAAATCCAGTTGGTGGCTTTATGCCGCGCGCAGAACTTGCAAGAGCTCATGCTAATAAATTATTTGTAGCTAACACAAAAGAATTAAACAATGATGCCACACCATCTTTAGAAGACCATCCAAATAGACTTCGTTGGTCTCATGAAAGCAGTCCAGAAAACTGGTATCAAGATGACTATATTGACATTGTTGCTGGTGGAGAAGGCATTACTGGATTAGCAATAGTTGATGGTCAGCTATTAATATTTAAACCTGAAGCTGTTTATTTGCTTATGGGCTATGACGCGGACTCATTCCAATTAGTAGAACTTTCAACAACTGTAGGAATTAAATATCCGCAACACGTAGTAGAGGGTTCTGGTGGAGCTTACTTCTTTAGTTATCCACAGGGCATAACATTTTATGACCGTAATGGTATAAGAGATTTGTTTGACCGCTTAAAACCAATCATAGATACTAATAGAATCAATGCACAAAAGTTAGATGTTTTAACTATGTCTTATGTTAATGATAGATTATGGATGTCAGCTCCTTTTGATATTAATAATACTGGTACTGCAGTTGATTATTCTAATATGAATTTTGTGTATGACCCATCAATTGGTCAAAGAGGCGCATTTACAATGTATCAATCAGCAGTGTATGCTAATGCAGCAACACCTGTAGATATAACACCCTATGGTTTAGTGTCGGGAATAGATTGGACTGATTCTACTGGTGAGATTTGGCATTTGTTAATTAATCCAAATAGTAGCTTTAAATATGTTATGTACGTAGATGAATATGAAGATTTGGATAACATTCCGCAAAACGTAAATGATGATATTTTAGAAGGTGATGACTTAGGTGATTATACTACAAACTTTACAACTCCATGGTTTTATGATGACCGCTATGTGCAAGATAAAACGTTTGTAAGAAGCCTATATGTTGTGCGTTCAGTTGACGAAGAAACCCAAATAACTGTAAATGTTTATCATGATTTTAATAGCAATGATGTTATTACAAGTCATATAATTGACTTAACACCTGTTAATACTGGTGGCGTGTTTGACACTGGTTTATTTAATACTGCTACATTTGGTGAAATAGATTTGAAAGAAGGCATCCAACGAGGTGGCAGATTAAAAAGAGCAAAGTGTACACAGTTAGAATTCTTAGGTCCATTAGGTGACACTACGAACACTGATGGTAGACAATGGGGAATAAATTCAATCGCATATAAATACAAGAGACGAAAGATAAGGAGCCAGAAGTAATGGCAACACTAACAATACCAAACTCGTATGCACCGGGTGAAGTTATCGAAGCTGCAGAAATGAATGCAAACTTTACCGCAGTAAAGAACTTTGCAGAAGGATTATCAACAGGTGCAAACTTTGATGCTGGAGCAATTAACACAGAAGATATTGCAGCTGCTGCTATAACAGAAGCTAAAATTGCTACAGGTGCAGTAACTAGTTCTAAAATTCAAACCTCAGTAAGCTTGACTACGCCCATACTCGGTGTTGCTACGGGAACTTCATTAAACTTAACTGGCAACGTCATCGCGCATGCTGCACCAACTCCGATTGTTGGCGCTTATACACTTCAATTAACAGATGACGGAACAATAATAGAAAAGAATGATGCTTCTGGAGTTACGGTAACTATTCCGTTAAACTCAAGTGTTGCTTTTCCAATAGGTACGCAGATTGTTTTAATTCAAACCAATACTGGTCAAACTACTATTGCTGGTGCTGGTGGTGTTACTGTTAACGGTACTCCAGGGCTTAAGCTAAGAACGCAGTTTTCGTCATGCGTTTGTCTAAAACGTGGAACTGATACTTGGGTGCTTTTGGGAGATTTGGCAGCTTAAATGCGTTTATTAACCGTAATTGCAGGTAGTGGTGGTACTCCAGGAACACCGACTATTGGTACCGCTACAGGCGGTAATGCTCAAGCAACTGTTGCATTTACCGTACCATCGTATACTGGTAAGGGTGGCGCTGTTACATATCGTGCAATCTCTACCCCTAGCAATATTGAAGGAACTGCTTCTGCTTCTCCAATAACAGTAACCGGATTAAGTAATGGTACTTCTTATACTTTTCAAGTAAGATTAGAAACATCTTATGGTGTAAACAGTCCATATTCCGCAGCATCAAACAGCGTAACTCCAGTTGTACCGCCAGTCGCTCCTCCAGTCGCTCCTCCAGTTGTACCGCCAGTCGTTCCTCCAGTTGTACCTCCAGTCGTACCTCCAGTTGTACCTCCAGTTGTACCTCCAGTTGTACCTCCAGTTGTACCTCCAGTTGACCCGTGCGCAGGAGTTAACTGCGGTAGTTATGGCACACCTCCAGGGGGAGTTTGGGTCTATGGGTATCAATACAATGCGTGTATTCAAGACATTTGCGGTCCGTTTCAGGGCATTTGGGAATCTTATACATCAAGTGACGGATGCTGTGCATTTGGTTTGTTTGTTGGCTGTAACTTCGGTGACCCAAGCTGCCCAATCTGATATAATAGGTAAATAATCTACGAAGGAGGATTATGATAAATAATATGACAGTAATTCCAAATATAGACCCAGCAACACTGCTTAGTTTTGCATTTGTTTGTGATGGAGAAGTAGCATTTATAATAAAAATGCCGCCAACAAACGAACATTTTGTAGCGGTATTGCAATCTAATCCAATAGTTGTTGAATATACAAACAACGAAGCTGCGATTGGGGACTTGTACAAAGATGGGAAGTTTATTAAACCATGACATCTGCTTGGCAAAAGTACAAAGTAAAACTTGGGGACACTAGACCTTGGGATGTAATAAATCCAAATGTTTTAAAAGTTACAGAAAACATTGCAGAAAGTCGTATGAATATTTGCAATCAATGCCCGGAGTTAATAAATGCAACTAAACAGTGTAAACAATGCGGTTGTTTTATGAATATGAAAACAAGACTAGAGGCAGCTAAATGCCCATTAGGTAAGTGGTGATGTTAACAAAAGAAATTCTATTTGAACTACCTGAAGCCTTAGCAGAACCAATGGTTATTAAAGATTTCTTTTCCAGCGACATGCTTAAGCGTGTTACAAAAATAGTTGCAGATACTGGGATGGGAACAGATAAAGTTGAGTTCCATACCATGCTTGCCAGATGGGAAGCACCAGTGCAGTTTGATGCTGATATTGAAGAGTATTGTCTAAATAAAGCCAGAGAAATCTTTAAAGATAACTCATTGCAGAAAGCCTATTTCTTTGCTGTTAGATACCAGAAAAAAGACGGATGTGTTCCGCATCTTTGGGAACATACCGACCAAAACGGCACGCAAACAACAATAGATATAACCATAGAAAATACTGCAAACTGGGGATTGATAGTCGAAGGTCAACACTTTGAACAAAATCCTAATGATGCAATTATCTTTGCTGGTCAACAACACATGCATGCAAGGCCACCGTACCCAACGAATGACCCTAACGCATACACGACAGTATTGTTTTTACACTTTACACAACCAGACCACTGGATTCAAAAAGACGCTAGAGACGGTTTTAATAAATATGGTTCAGACGGTGATGCAAGGTTTTTTAATCGCAATCGCTATTTCGCAATGCCAGATGGTCCAATAGACCAACCAGTCTGTAACTGTCATAACTATTCTGCAATATTAAGATTCTACGATGAATTCTTTGGACATCTAACAGACTCAAAACCAGAGACTGTAGATATGACAATTTTAGATAAAATAGAGTTAGCACCAGGGATTGTTAAATATAAAATTGCTAGAGAGTCAGCACGCATATTAAAAGGTTTAATTCAAAATGCAATGTTTAAACAATGGATGCCGGCAGAAGTATTAGTAAAAGATGATAAACCTGGTGTAAACTATGATGCAAGAAATTGTTATAATTATTTTATAACTGATAAACAATTTAGTTGCCATCCACAAGACCCATTGCGCAGGGCTGCAGAGTCCCTTCAGACGGGCCTGGATGCGATTATAGAGGACTTTAGAGGCAGATACAGCATAGTGCCCCTGGTAAGTCATCACACGGTTCTATTGCGTTATGAAGAAGGAAATAAATTTCATAATCATATAGATGACCATCCTCAGTTTCCAAGAGTTGTATCATTATCAGTGTTCTTGAATGATGATTTCGAGGGTGGAGAGTTAGAATTTAAAGAATTTAACATTAAAATTAAACCAGTAGCAGGAGAAATAGTGGTATTTTCATCAGGTTTCCCCTATATGCATCAGGTTCATTCAACAACTAAAGGTACTCGATATGCTGTTGTCAAGTGGTATGAGTACAAAAGGTAATACTTTTCTATATATAGTAGGAGATTCTAAAAATGGCATTTGACCCAACATACTTTGAGCAGCAAAGGCGTAACCTATTTAATCAGTACGCACAGCAAGCTGCCCTTAATGCGTATCAAAGATACTTAGCAGAGACCAGGGCCCAACGCCCTATTACCGAGCTCGAGGAATCTGCCTTTGGCAGAACTCCAAGTGGTGGGCTAGGTCAAGTCCCCAAGCTAACATCCTCATATGGCCGCAGAGGACTACAGGGCATGAACACTAAGTCTGGCATTTATAATCAAGCTTTGCAAAGCTATGCCAAGAACAGAGCTAAAAATATAGGCTATGCTAAAGAAGATTTAGCTGGCACTACACGAGGATATAACTTAGCTGATACGCAAGGGTTAAGTAATTATGAAGAAGGATTAAAGGATTTAGAATCCGATAAAGCTAGACAGATTGCTGCAGACGCACAATCCTTATTACAATTGAGGTAACGATATGGCAGTAGTATCATCAAAAGCTGGTAAAATTATAACTAAGGCTCCAGCTAAATCATTCTTTAGCACTAAGGAAACAGACGAATTTGACCCAACAGAGGGCTCAGGTATCAAAACAACTAGCACAGATACTAGTGGTGGCAGCAATAGTGGAGCCTATAGTTATGCATCTGCATTAGCTAAAATTAAAGCAGACCAAGACGCAGCAACAGCCGCAGTTCAAAGAGCAACTACTGGTGCACAAAATCAAGCAAATTATTTGACAGGTATGCTTAATCAAGGTATTCCAAAAAACGTTTTAGATTTAATTGGTCAATCAGAAACAACGGGTAAAGATTATATTACAAATCAATATAAAACTTTAACTGACCAATTAAGAGGTTCATATGTTCCTGAAACAAATGTTGGA
>Ga0164293_10001325_pt1 | contig 20558 bp, 20 predicted proteins | sample GEODES118metaG_FD_111487 | JGI IMG/M metagenome (GOLD analysis project Ga0164293, IMG submission 111487) | Eutrophic lake water microbial communities from Lake Mendota, Wisconsin, USA - GEODES118 metaG | ecosystem: Environmental > Aquatic > Freshwater > Lake | place: USA: Lake Mendota...
AGAACACATAGATCTCGAGCAGGTTGGGGCTGATCACCAGGCCCAGCATCGAGCTGCTGAACAGGGCCAGGTAGGTGAAGAAGCGCACATAGCCCTTGTCGTGGGCCATGTAGCCATCGGAATAGACCATCACCAGCAGGGCGATGGTGGTGACCAGCGACAGCATCACGGTCGCGAGCGCATCCACCCGGAAGCCCATCTGCAGGTTGAAGCTGCCGGCGCTGGCCCAGTTGAACAGCACCTCCCGGGGGGCCGCCCCCGCCAGCTGCTCCGCCAGGGCGGCGTAGCTCAGCACGGCCGCCGCACCCACGCAGGTGATCAGCAGCAGGGCCACGGGCCGGCGCAGCCGGTTGACGGTGCGGTTGAAGGTGATCAGGCCCAGGCCCGAAAGGCAGGCGCCGATCAGGGGGAGCACCGGGATCAGCCAGGCAAGCTCGGAGGCGGTCGGCATCCTGATGGGACGGCTTCCCGGGAGTGTAGGCAGGCCCATGGGACCTACCGACCTTCTGTGGGCGGGCGGCCATCGCCACGCTGCCGCAGCCTCATCCCAGCCAGTGGGCCAGGGCCGTGCGCGAGAACAGCGTGGCCCCCTCGCCGAGGAAGCGGTGCGCCCACCAGAAGATGGCGATGGCGATGGCGATGCCCAGTTGGGCGGGCCTCAGGAATTCCGAGGCCACCAGCTGCTGCCTGCCGTCGAGCACCGCCCGGAAGGGAAGGATCGAGGTGCTGGCCTTCAGTTCCTCGAACGCCTCCCCGAAACGGTTGGCGAGCCGCCGATCCCCATTCCAGACCGCGAACAGATGGTGGCCGATCAGGCCGAGGCAGGTGGCCACCATGAAGCTGCTGCCGATCCAGAGCAGGTGGGTGGCGCACCAGAGCACCTGGCCCACGGCCTGGGGATGGCGGCTCACCCGGATGATGCCGCTGGCGTAGAGCCTCACCTGGGGGCGGAGCAGCGCCGGGATCTCCAGCAGGTTGTAAGTGGCGGGATAGAGGAACAGGAAGCTGATGGCGGTGCCCAGCCAGACCACCGGCAGGATCCAGGGCTGGTCCTGGAGATTCCAGAGCCGCAGGCCGTCGTAGCGGTGGGCCAGGAAATAGCCGATCACCACCACGGCCGCCGGGATGCTCACGGCGGCGAACAGGATCCGCCAAGCCCTTTCGCCGATCCGGGCGGCACCCCAGGCCCGCAGCGAGGCGCCGCCGCTGTGCAGCACGGCGAACGCCAGCAGCAGGGCCAGCATCACCAGGCTGCTGTGGTGGGTGGCAAGGGCGGCATCCGGGCCGGAGCTGGGCATGGGAGGGAGGCCGGGGGGATGTGAAGCGGCGATTCTCGCCACCGGAGGATCCCCGTAGAGTTCCTGCGGCGTGCAGACCTGCTTCGTTCCGACCTGCCTCGATACCGACCTGCCTCGATACCGACCTGCCTCGATAACGACGTGAACACCGACGTGCATCGATTCCTCGGCGATGGCTGACCTTCCCTTCACGCTCGATCAGCTGCGCATCCTCCGGGCCATCGCCAGCGAGGGCAGCTTCAAGAAGGCCGCCGACAGCCTTTATGTGACGCAGCCGGCCGTGAGCCTGCAGATCCAGAACCTGGAGAAGCAGCTCGATGTGTCGCTGTTCGACCGGGGGGGGCGCAAGGCCCAGCTCACCGAGGCGGGGCACCTGCTGCTCAGCTACTGCGACCGGATCCTGAGCCAGTGCCAGGAGGCCTGCCGGGCCCTCGACGATCTTCACAATCTGCGGGGCGGCTCCCTGATCGTGGGCGCCAGCCAGACCACGGGCACCTATCTGATGCCTCGCATGATCGGCCTGTTCCGGCAGAAATATCCCGAGGTGGCGGTGCAGCTGCAGGTGCACAGCACCCGGCGCACGGGCTGGAGCGTGGCCAACGGCCAGCTCGATCTGGCGATCATCGGCGGCGAGCTGCCCGGGGAGCTCAACGATCTGCTGCAGGTGGTGCCCTATGCCAACGATGAGCTGGCCCTGGTGCTGCCGCCCAAGCATCCTCTGGCCCGCCTGCCGGAACTGACCAAGGAAGACCTCTACCGACTGGGTTTCGTCTGCCTTGATGCCCAGTCCACCACCCGCAAGATGGTGGACCAGCTGCTCGGCCGCTCCAAGCTCGACGTGCAGCGCCTCAAGATCGAGATGGAACTCAATTCTTTCGAGGCGATCAAGAATGCGGTGCAGGCCGGGCTGGGGGCGGCTTTCCTGCCGGTGGTCTCGATTGAGCGGGAGCTGGCGGCCGGCACCCTGCATCGCCCCCAGGTGGCTGATCTGCTGGTCCGCCGCCAGCTGAAGTTGATCACCCACCCGGCCCGTTACTGCTCCCGGGCTTCGGAGGCCTTCCGCCGCGAGATCCTGCCGGTGTTCGCCAGCCCGGACAGCCCCCTGCGCCAGGCTCCACCCCGAACGGAGCCGGCCGGTTCGGCGGCCTGATCGGGGCGGAGCCGGGGCTCAGAACTGATCGGATTCCGGCGTCACGCCCACGGCGTCATCGGCGGCGCCGGCCACCCCCCTGGTCTGGAACTTGTTGCCGGTGATATCGGTCTGGTAGACGCAGCGGACCACGGGCTTGTCCCGGATCGAGCCGATGTAGGCGAAGGTGTTCATCCGTTGCTTGCACTCGCGCATCTGCTCAGAGGTCACGGCACCTTCCTTCTGGAGCACGGCCCAGTTCTCCCGACGGATCACGCAGCCCGGCTGGAGGGTGGGCTGGGTCACGAAACTGCTGCTCGGGTTCATCGTGGTGTACATCTCCACGTCCATCACGAAGGCGCTGGCTCCCCACTGCTTGCAGAATTCGGGGTCGGGCACCGCCATATCGAGCTGCTGGCTGCTGGCGATATTGCCCTGGTTGCCCTGGGTGGTGCTGGTAACGGCGCTGCCGATGCCGATGCCCACCACCAGCACCCCGGCCAGCACGGCCAGGGTGGAGACATTGAATTGAATCGGACCGCCGGGTCCGCCGCCGTCCGGCCCTCCTTTGCCGGGGCCGCCGGGTCGGCGGCCCGGATCCCCACGCCCGTACTCCCCCCGTCCATAGTCTCCTCGCCCGTACTCCCCCCGCCCGCTGTCCGCGCGTCCGTACTCTTCCCGTTCGTAGTCGGCGCCAGGGAAGCGGCGCCCGGCATCGGGATCGCGGGAGGTGCGGCCGGAGGAACGGGATCGGGTCACAGGGTTTCTGGGGTGCGCGGCAGGCCCATCGAATAGTTGAGCACCCTGGAATCGGGGTTGTAGCGCAGATCCCCGGCCTGGAGCAGCTGACGGATCAGCCCTTCGAGCTCGGATCCGATGCGGCGCAGGGTGTAGTCGGTGAGGTCGGCGCCGGCCTGGGCATTCACCAGTTCGCTGAAGCGATGCCGCACCTTTTCAAGGCTGCTCTCTTCCCAGAGGAATTCGTTGTCGGGATCGATGTCCAGGGTGAGCTGGCTGTCATCGGGCACCAGATCGCCGTTCTCGACTCTGGCCGTGAACAGGCGGATGTGCCGGGTCGTGGACTTCAGCAGCGAGTCGGCCATGGGGATCGGTGGGGAAGGGGCGCAGCGCTTGCCCCCGTTCTGTCGCGACTCTAGGAACTGTGCCCCTGCGCCAGCCGAACGCGGTGCCGATCGGGTCACCGCTCCTGCTCCCACCCCGCCTGTGGGTCGGCGCCCGATATGGTTGCCGGTGTTCCGAAGGGTTGTGCAATGCGCGTCGCCATCGCCGGGGCAGGGCTTGCCGGTCTGTCCTGTGCCAAGTATCTGTGCGATGCGGGGCATACACCCATCGTGGTGGAGGCACGCGATGTGCTCGGCGGCAAGGTGGCCGCCTGGCAGGACGCCGATGGCGACTGGTACGAGACCGGGCTGCACATCTTCTTCGGCGCCTATCGCAACATGCGGCAGCTGTTTGCCGAGCTGAACATCGAGGACCGGCTGCAGTGGAAGAGCCACTCGATGATCTTCAACCAGAAGGAGACGCCCGGCACCTACAGCCGCTTCGACTTCCCGGATATCCCCGCCCCTTTCAACGGTGTGGCGGCGATTCTGGGCAACAACGACATGCTCACCTGGCCGGAGAAAATCTCGTTCGGCCTGGGGCTGGTGCCGGCGATGCTCAGGGGCCAGCAATATGTGGAGGAGTGTGATAAGTACTCCTGGACAGAGTGGCTGCGAATTCACAACATTCCCGAACGCGTCAATGATGAGGTGTTCATCGCCATGGCCAAGGCGTTGAATTTCATTGACCCTGATGAGATTTCCAGCACCGTGGTGCTCACGGCCCTCAACCGCTTTCTGCAGGAGGGGGACGGTTCCCGGATGGCTTTCCTTGATGGCAATCCGCCTCAGCGGCTGTGCCAGCCGATCGTCGAATACGTGACGGCTCGGGGAGGAGAAGTGCATCTTGATTCGCCCTTGCGGGAGATTGCTCTGGATGGCGATGGCCTTGTCAGTGGCTTCCGCATCGGGGGCATCAAGGGCCGGGAAGGAACCACCCTCACGGCAGATGCCTATGTGAGTGCCCTGCCGGTGGATCCCTTCAAGTTGCTGCTGCCCACACCCTGGAAAGAGCTTCCCTATTTCCAGAAACTCGAAGGCCTCAATGGAGTGCCCGTGATCAACATCCATCTCTGGTTTGATCGCAAGCTCACTGAGATCGACCATCTGTTGTTCAGCCGCAGTCCCCTGCTCAGCGTCTATGCGGACATGAGCAACACCTGCCGTGAGTACGAGGATCCGGATCGCTCGATGCTCGAGCTGGTCTTTGCCCCAGCCAAGGATTGGATCGGCCGCCCGGATGAGGAGATTGTGGCCGCCACCATGGAGGAGCTCAAACGTCTCTTCCCGATGCACTTCACTGGCACGGATCAGGCGGTGCTGCGCAAATCGATCGTGGTGAAAACGCCGTTGTCGGTTTACAAGACCGTGCCTGGTTGTCAGCAGCTCCGGCCCGACCAGACCAGCCCGATCGCCAACTTCTTCCTGGCAGGCGACTACACCATGCAGCGCTACCTGGCCTCGATGGAGGGAGCGGTGCTGAGTGGAAAGCTCTGTGCCCAGGCCATCGCCGCCTCCCCCGCGCTGGCCACCGTCGCGCGGGCTCCGGTGGCCGCCTGATCCGGATGGCGGCTTCTCCCAGCACTGCGCCGGTGGTTCCCAGCCTGGAGGAGGCCTATGAGGCCTGCCGGCGCGAGACCGCCGAATGGGCCAAGACCTTCTATCTCGGCACCCTGTTGATGCCGCCGGCCAAACGTCGGGCCATCTGGGCTATCTACGTATGGTGCCGCCGCACCGATGAGTTGATGGACAGCCCGGAGGCCCAGGACCGTCCGGTCGAGGAGCTGGCGGCACGGCTCGATGCCTGGGAGGTCCGCACCCGGGAGATGTTCGATGGCAGGGTTCGTGATGGTCTGGACCGGGTGATGGTGGACACCCTGGGGCGCTACCCCCAGCCGCTGCAGCCCTATCTGGACATGATCGAGGGCATGCGGATGGACCTCACCACCACCCGCTACGCCAGCTTCGAGGAGCTCAGGCTCTACTGCTACCGGGTGGCCGGCACGGTGGGTCTGATGACGCAGGAGGTGATGGGGCTGGATCCCGCCTACACCTCCTCCCCCTGGAGCGAGCCTCCGGACACCTCGGAAGCGGCCGTTGCCCTCGGCATCGCCAACCAGCTCACCAATATCCTGCGGGATGTGGGGGAGGATCGGGGCCGGGGCCGCATCTATCTTCCCCTCGATGAAATCGAGCGTTTCGGCTACTCGGAAGCCGAGCTGCTGGCCGGCACCCTCAACGACAACTGGCGTGCCCTGATGCGCTTTCAGCTGGAGCGGGCCCGCCACTGGTTCGCCCGCTCCGAGGCGGGTGTGCGCTGGCTGGCCCCTGATGCCCGCTGGCCGGTATGGGCCTCTCTGCGCCTGTATCGCGGCATCCTTGATGTGATCGAGAAGCACGATTACGACGTCTTCAACAAACGCGCCTACGTGCCCAAGGCCGGCAAGTTGCTCGATCTGCCGTTCAGCTATCTGATCGCCCAGGCCCGCTGATCCATTCCAGCAGCAGTGGGTTCACCAGCTCCGGCCCCTCGTCCTGGGGGCAGTGGCCGAGGCCAGGCAGCACGCGCAGCTCCTTCACGCAGTCATACTGAGCTGCCCAGCGACGGGCTTCTGCCACGGGCTCCCAGGGATCGGATGCTCCCCAGATCATGCGCACGGGGATCTCCAGCTCGGCCAGCAACTCCGGGGCCAGCCGGTCATCGAACAGGTTCACGAAGCCCCGGAAGCTCTCGGCTGCCCCCGGCGTGCGGCTGGGCTCCAGCAGCAGGGCCACCAGTTCGTCGTCCACGTGGGCGCCACTCGGATAGGCCTGGGCCAGCACCTGGCGCACGACCACGGGCCGGGCCAGCAGCTGGAACAGCCGATGCACCAGCCAGCGCTGCCGCACCGTGGCCATCACCAGCGGCCGCAGCCACTGCTGCAGCGGCGGTTGTTCCCGCAGGCGCTTGCGGTCGAGTGCCCTTTGCGCACAGTCGATCAGGATCACCTGGGCCGGAGGGGTGCCCCGTTCGGCCAGCAGCCGTGCGGCATTGAGGGCAACCACCCCACCGATCGAATTGCCGATCAGATGCACCCGGCGTGGACCGGCGGCCAGCACCTTTTCGCAGACCAGATCGCTCACCTGGCTGGCCCAGAGGTCGAAGCAGTAGGGCACCGAGTCTGCCGTGGCTGGTTCGCCGGCCAGCTGGGAGCTGGGTTTGTCGCTGCCACCGAAGCCCAGGAGATCGAGGGCGAACACCTCGACCTCCTCGGCCAGCACGGGCAGGTTGTGACGCCAGTGGCGGATCGAGGCACCAAAGCCGTGGATCAGCACGGCTGCGGCCGGGGCCTGGCGATCTCCTGCACGGCACCAACGGATGTGATGCCCTTGCCAGATCCAGTCCGCCCAGGCCGCTTCCGGTTCAGACACTCACTTTCTGGTTGGCCAGCAGGTTCTTGAGTTTGGCCAGTTCGCCGGCCCAGCGGGGATCGGGAGCATCGGCATCCACGGTGTCGGCGTGCACCACCTTGTTCACGGCCTTGCGGCTGGGGGTGGCTGCGGGGGCAGAGCCGTTGCGACGGTCGCTGCCGGGGCCAGCGCTGCGGGTCTCGCGGCGTTCCGAAATCTCGATGCGCAGGTTGTTGCCACCGAAATCCCGACCGTTGAGCTGCTCGATCACCGTCTCGGCCATTTTCTGGTCGTCCACGTTGGCGAAGCCGAAACCACGGCAGGCTCCGGTGTCACGGTCGTTGACGGCCTTGAAACGCACGCCTTCGCCCACGCCGGCGAACAGAGCCTCGAGCTCCTTGGCATCAAAAGACTGCGGCAGGTTGCCGACGTAGAGGCGAACGCTCATGGGAGGTTGGGAGGAACGGAAAAGGAAAACTTCAGCAGGCGAAGAAATCACGCCATTGCGTCATGAAGTTAATCATGCCGTGGGTCCGTGTCCTGGAGCCATTGCCGGGCAGTGGTAAGGATTTCCGGACCTGCCTCGGTTCCGTCCGCCAAGCGACCGAAGGCGGATTCGCGGGTCAGATGGTCGAGCAGCCTGCCCAGCCATGGGCCCGGGGGCCGGCCCAGGGCGTGCTGCAGCTGGGTGCCATCGATCGGCGGACGGGGGTGGAACAGCCGGTCGTCGGGATCGCGCCAGCGCCGCAGGGCCTCCACCGCTTCCTCGCGCTTCTCGAGCCTCAGCAGCAGCGCCGGCAGTTCCGCCTCCAGGGTGCGATGCAGGCTCAGTCGATCCGCCTCCTGTAGCGCCTCGAGGCTGCCGCCGGCTGCCTCAAGCCGCTGCCAGCCCCAGCGGAGTCGATCGCAGCGCTGTTGCAGCCTGCGGCTGCCCCGCAATCGGGCCACGGCCTTGCCATCGAGCACGGTGGCCAGGCGGGCCAGGGGCAGGGCCGCGGTGCTTTCCGGGCCGCTCAGTCCCCAGGCCGATGCTCTTTCTTCCTCCAGCGATGCCAGGGCTGCCTCCGTGGCGGCGCTTCCTGCTGCCGATGGCGCCAGCAGGCCGGCCGCCACGGTCCGCTGCAGACCCCGGTGGCCGGCGGGCGCTGCGGCCAGCCGTTCCAGTTCCGCCAGCACCCGCTCGCCGGCCACCGTCTCAATGCTGCGGTGATGGTGGCGGATCCAGCCCCAGGTGCGCTCTTCGATCCCGAAGTCGAGCTCGCAGGCCAGCCGCAGGCCGCGCAACAACCGCAGGGGATCGTCCAGCAGGTTGGCCTCGCTCACGGCCACCAGCCGGCGGCTGGCCAGGTCGCTCAGTCCGCCAAGCGGGTCGATCAGGTCCCCGCCGCCTGCGGGCAGGGGCAGGGCGATGGAATTCACCGTGAAATCACGGCGCCCCAGGTCGCTCTCCAGGTCGGCCCCTTCCCGCCGGGCCAGATCGAGGCTCCAGTGGGCACAGACCAGTCGCACAATGCTCCTCTGCGGATCCAGCACCACGCAGCTGCCGCCCCAGCGGCGTTGCAGGCGGCGGCCCAGGGTGATCGCATCGTCGGGCACCACCAGGTCGAGGTCGGGTCGCTCCGTAAGCCTGCCCAGCAGCCCATCGCGCACCGCCCCCCCCACCAGCACCGTGCCCTCCGGAAAGGCCTCCGGCGGCACCGGCCAGCGTTCCGGTGCGAGGGACTGCCACAGCAGACGCAGGCGTTCGCCGGGGGCGCAGGTGAGAATGGAGTTCGGGCCGGGCCTCGTCGGCATGTGCATCTGTGTGGATTGCCACTGGGTCGACCGCTGTCAGGCCTACCACGCGGTCGAGCGACAGCACGGCGCCCCCCATCTCAGCTCTGATCCAGACATGCGCCCCCGCGAGCCCAGGATTCATGTGCAGGTGATCGATCTCCCCGGCGGGGCGGTGGGTGTGGAGTGGGACGTGCGGGCCTGTGCCGACTTCCAGGCGGACCCCGGGCGCTGGCAGCGTCTGTGCCCCGGTTGTGCCCGCCCGACGTGAGCAGCTCCCAGGAAGGGGCCTGGCTGCTGGCCCTGCACAGTTCCACCGAAACCCTGGGCCTCGGGCTGCAGCGGCTGGGCATGCCCGAGGAGAAGAGCCAGCTGGCCACCTTCCCCCTCGGCCGCGCCCTCTCCAACCAGCTGTTCGTGTGTCTCGAGAGCCTGCTACCGGCGGAGCAGTGGCCCCGGCTCGGGCGGCTGGCCGTCGCCACCGGTCCAGGCGGTTTCACCGGCACCCGTTTGACCGTGGTTCTGGCCCGCACCCTCGCCCAGCAGCTGCATCTTCCCCTGGAGGGGATCAGCAGTTTTCAGCTGGCGGCGCGGCGCCGGCTGGCGGCGGGGGAGCTGGGGCTGGGGCGCCACGGGGCGGCCGCCGGACCGTTCTGGCTGGTGCAGGAGCTGCCCCGCCATGGGGTGGTGGCCGGGTTGTACGAGGCCGATCCGGCGGCCCTCGCCGGCCTCGCGGAACGCCAGCCGCCCCGGCTGTTCCGCAGCTCCGCCGCCCTCGAAGCTGCGGCCCTCGCCCTGGGTTGCTCCGGGGCGCCCCGGGTGGAGGCGGAGCCCCTGCTTCCCGCTGATGTGGAGCAGCTGCTGGTGTTCGGCCAGGCCGCCGCAGCCGCTGGTCTGGCCTCCCCCTGGCAGCCGGTGCTGCCGATATACCCCACCAGCCCTGTGGAGGGCGGGTGATGGGTCGTCGTGCTCCCCGTTCCGGCGGCCCTTTGCCGCGATCCCGCCGCCGCCCCTGGCGGCGCTGGCTGGTGGCCTCCGCCGGGTTGGCTTTGGTGTGGCTCTCGCGGGGCTGGTGGTGGCCGGCGCCGCCGCCGCCCCAGATGATCCTGGTGCTCGGCGGCGATGTGGACCGGGAGCAGATGGCGGCCCGGCTGGCCCGGGAAGATGGCCTGCCCGTGGTGGTGAGCGGCGGCACCAACCCGGAATATGCCCACTGGTTGTTTGAGGAGAGGGAGGGCCTACCCCGGCATCAGGTGCAGCTCGATTACCGCGCCAGCGACACCCTCTCCAATTTCACGTCCCTGGTGGATGAGCTGAGGCGGGCCCGCATCCGCCATTCCTTGCTGGTGACCAGCAGCGACCACATGGATCGGGCCCTGCTGGTGGGTCGGATCGTGGCGGGCAGCCGGGGCATCCATCTCACCCCCGTGGCCGTCTCCTGCGGGGATCTCTGCGTATGGGAAGGCCGCCGCAAGATCTGGGGCGACGGGGCCCGGGCCCTGGTGTGGGTGGCGACCGGCCGTGACATCAGGCACTGGGCGGCAGAGCACCTCTCTCCCTGGCTGGACCGAGCTGGCGTCCACTGATCAGTCCCTGGTCCAGCAGGAGGTTGATCTGGTCCTGGCAGGCCCTGGTGGCGGCGTCCAGGTCGGGCCGGCGGCGGGAGGCCGGTGGTGGGATGGGGGTGCCGATCCGGATGTGCACTGGCACGAGCCTGGGGGTGCTCTGGCCCGGCCCGAGGGCGCGGTGGCTGTTGATGATCGCCACCGGCAGCAGCGGCACTCCGGCCCGGGCCGCCAGCAGGGCCGCGCCTGCCTGGGGGTCGTTCACCCGGCCGTCACCCTGGCGGGTGCCGTCGATGAATACGCCAGTGGCCCAACCCTGCAGCAGTCGGTCGGTGGCGGTGCGGATGGCCTCGCGGTCGCTGGCGCCACGGGCCACGGGGTAGGCACCACAGGCCCGGATGATCGGGCCCAGCAGGGGCACCCGGAACAGCTCCGCCTTGGCCATGAACGCCACGGGCCTGCCGAGGGCGTGGCCCAGCAGCGGCGGGTCCATGTGGGAGCCGTGGTTGGCCACCACCACCAGCGCCCCCTCCATCGGCACGTTGGCGTTGCCGGCGGTGCGGCCCCGGAACAGCAACCGGAACACCGGAAACACCAGCAGGTAGCTGATCATCCGGTAAGTGAGGCTCGGCTTGGGGGTGCTGAGCAGGGCCGGGGGCGCAACGGGACGGCGGCGGCGCCGCAGGGCCCGCCGCACCGTCCCCCCATAGGAGCGGCTCATGACGTCAGGTCGGCGGCCGTGCCGATCTGGCTGGTGCTCAGGCCTTCGCAGCTGCGCTTGATCAGGCCGCTCAGCACGTTGCCGGGGCCGATTTCGAGGGCGCTGGTGATCCCATGGCGGGAGAACGCGTCCATGGTCTCCCGCCAGCGAACGCCGCTGGTCATCTGGTTGCGCAGCCGTTGCTTGAGTGCGGCCCCGGCGGTCTCGGGGCGTGGATCGGTGTTGCTGAGCACGGGAATCTCGGCGTCGGCGAAGGCAACGGTCTCGAGTACATCGCCGAAGGCCGTGGCCGCCTCGGCCATGAAGGGGGAGTGGAAGGCTCCGCTCACGGCCAGCGGGATGGCCCGCTTGCACTTCAGCTGGCCACTCACGCTCGCCACGGCTTCGGGGCTGCCGGAGAGCACCACCTGGGCGCTGCTGTTGTCGTTGGCCACCACCACCCCTTCGGTGGCGGCCACCAGGGCATCGAGCTCATCGCGATCAAAACCCATGACGGCGGTCATGGCGCCGCCGCCGGCGGCCGCCATCAATTCGCTGCGGATCTTCATCAGCTTCAGGCCCGTGTCCACGTCAAAGACTCCAGCGGCATATAGCGCCACCAGTTCGCCGACGCTGTGGCCTGCCACCAGGCAGGGAGGCCCCGAGCGGGCCTTGAGCTCATCCACCAGCAGGCTCTCGATCACGAACAGGGCCGGCTGGGTGTTGCGCGTGTCGTTGAGGTCGCTCGGGCCGTCGTTCGATCCTTCGCTGGCCGTGCCTTCGTCGGCCGTGCCTTCGCAGATCGCCAGCAGGTCGCGACCCAGGAGTTCGGAGGCGAGCTCAAAGCGCTGCTGGGCCTGGGGCAGATCGATCACGCCGGCTGCCATGCCGAGCTTCTGCGACCCCTGTCCGGGGAACACCCAGGCGATGCCCATCTGGCTTCCGTACTGCGCTGTGGCAGGAGACTAGAACCCGGCGTTGAGCGGCCCTGCCCTCAGGCCTGGGGCCCTTGCCAGCGCAGCAGGGCTCCTCCCCAGCTGAGGCCCGCCCCGAAGCCGCTGCTGGCGATCAGGTGACCGGGCTGGATCCGACCGTCCTTGACGGCCTCATCCAGCATCAGGGGGATGGTGGCGGCCGAGGTGTTGCCGTAGCGGGCCAGGTTGCTCAGCACCCGCTCGTGGGGGATGGCGAAGCGGTCGGCCACGGCATCAAGGATGCGCTGGTTGGCCTGGTGAAGCAGCAGCCAGTCGATCTGGTCGGCAGCGAGGCCGCTGGTCTCCAGCAGCTCCCGCAGCACCGCAGGCACCTCCCGCACCGCGAACTTATACACCTCCTGGCCGTTCATCTGGATCGGTGCGAAACCGCCCACCTGGGCACTGATGCCTTCCAACACCTGCTGGTGGGTGTGGGTCTGGGCCAGGGTGAGACAGCCGTTGCGGCTGCCGTCGGAGCGCATCCGGAACCCGAGCAGTCCTGTTTCCTCCGCAGGGCAGGCCTCCACGGCCACGGCGGCGGCCCCATCGCCGAACAACACACAGGTGCTGCGATCGTTCCAGTCCACCCAGCGACTGAGTTGGTCGGCTCCGATCACCAGGGCACGACGCATGCTGCCGTTGCCGAGGTACTGGGCGGCGGTGATCAGGGAGAACAGGAAGCCGCTGCAGGCGGCGGTGAGATCGAAGGCCACCGCCTGGCGCGCCCCGAGGGCCCCCTGCACCCGGGGGGCGGTACCGAACAGGTCATCGGGGCTGGAGGTGGCCAGCAGGATCAGGTCGAGATCCTCGGGGTTCCAGCCGGCATGGGCCAGGGCCGCGGTCGCTGCCCTGGTGGCGAGCGCGCTCAGGGGTTCCTCGGGCCCCGAGATCCTGCGTGCGGCGATTCCGGTGCGGGTGCGGATCCATTCATCGCTGGTATCGACCCGCTCGCTGAGCTGCTGATTGCTGACGCTCGCGGCTGGAACGGCACTGCCGCAGCCGACGAGGGCGATTCCGCCGGGAACAGTCGATTGGCCGAGCGACACCATCAGCCCTCAGTTGGGCTCAGTCAACCACAGGCGATGGTGGTCCCGGAGCCACCGGCCAGCTTGTGAAGGTCGTCCATCACACCATGGCTGGCAGCCGAGTGGGCCAGCCGCAGGGCGCTCACCACCGAGAGGGCCTTGCTGCTGCCGTGCCCGATCACGCACACCCCATCCACCCCGAGCAGCAGGGCACCACCGTGTTCGGCATGGTCAAGCCGCTTCTTGATGCGCACCAGATTGCTGCGCAGAAAGGCTGAACCCACCTTGCCGCGCCGCCCCCGGGGCAGTTCGGCCCGCAGCACGTCCAGCAGCACTCCGCCCACGGATTCGAGGAATTTCAGCAGCACGTTGCCGGTGTAGCCATCGCAAACGACCACATCGAAGTTGCCGGAGAGGATGTCGCGCCCTTCACAGTTGCCGGCGAACACGAAGCGATCATCGGCCGCCAGCAGGGGATGGGTGCGCAGGCAGAGCTCATTGCCCTTGCATTCCTCTTCGCCGATGTTGACCAGACCGATCCGGGGACGCCTCACCTGGAGCACGTCGCGGCTGTAGATGTTGCCCAGCAGGGCGAACTGATGCAGCCATTCCGGCTTGCAGTCCATGTTGGCGCCCACATCCAGCACCAGCACCTGCTGGTCCGGGTCCTTGGTGGGGAACAGGGCGCCGATGGCGGGACGATCGATGCCCGGCAGCCGCCCGAGCCGGAAGATCGCCGAGGCCATCACGGCACCGGAATTGCCAGCGGAGTACACCGCGGTGGCCTCGCCCTTCTTCACCAGGTCCATCGCCACGTTGATGCTGGCGTCCCGTTTGCGCCGCACAACGGTGGCTTCTTCGTTCATCCCCACCGAGGGACCGCTGGGCACCAGCTGGATCAGGCCCCGCGCCACCGCTTCGTCGAGAGCATCGCCGAGACCAAGCTGCTGCACGGCCCTCTGCAGGGGGGAGAGTTCGGCCACGAAGCGCACCCGCAGAGGCAGCAGCTGCACGGCCCGCAGACAGCCCTCCAGGATCGGGCCCGGGGCGTGGTCGCCCCCCATGCCATCGACGGCCACCCAGAGGCGATCCAACTCCCGGAATACCAGTTCGCCATCGCTCCCCTGCCCCTGCTGCAGGCGCCGCAGGGGGTCAAATACCAGCGGCTGCAGCACGGAACCGGCCACGGAGCTGGCCGCGCCGGCCACGCTGCCGGCTGCGCTGCCCGCCGCGCCGGCCATCGAGCCGGCCACCGAGGCGGTGGCATTGGCGGTATCCACCAGGGCGGAGGCGGTGTCCACGATCGTGGTCACCGCCGCATTGCGGCGATACCAGATCACCAGCCGACGGATGGCGCGGCTCGGCTTGGCCCTGCCCCCTCTGCCCCGGCCGGGGAGGGAGGGGGTGTTATCAGGCTCCTTCGGAGGCAACGGGTTCAACGATGCGCTGGAACAGATAGCCGGTACCCCGGGCCGTGAGGATCAGCTCGGGGTTGGCGGGATCGTCTTCCAGTTTGGAACGCAGCCGGGAGATATGGACATCCACCACCCGGGTGTCCACGTGCCGCTCCGGGGTGTACCCCCACACCTCCTTGAGGATCTCGCCGCGGCTGAAGGGTTCGCCGGACCGGCTCACGAGCAGTTCCAGCAGGCTGAATTCCATGCCGGTGAGCCGGATGCGCTCCTCGCCGCGGTACACCTGACGTTTGTTGGTGTCGATCCGCAGCTCGCCCACCTGGATCACGCCGCTGCTGGGCATGCCGGCGCCGTGGTCCTTCTCCACCCGCCGCAGCACACAGCGGATGCGCGCCTCCAGCTCCTTCGGGCTGAAGGGCTTGACCACATAATCGTCGGCACCAAGCTCCAGCCCGGTGATCCGATCGGCCACATCCCCGAGGGCGGTGAGCATCACGATCGGCACATCCGATTCCTTCCGCAGCTCCTGGCAGACGCCGTAGCCGTCGAGTTTGGGCATCATCACGTCGAGCACCACCAGGTCCGGCGGCGAAGCGTGGAAGGCGGCCAGGGCCTCCTCGCCGTCACAGGCGGTGACCACCTGATAGCCGATCATCGACAGGCGGGTTTCCAGGATCCTGCGGATGCTGGCCTCGTCGTCCACGACGAGGATGGTCTCTCTGGCGTGGTTGTTGTTGGGGGTGGAGGCCGTCATGCAGGCGAGGCGTTCCAGGTACACGCTTCCGACCCACTGAATAGGCCTTAGGGCCGCAGATTCACCGAACGCCACCTTTCTTCATACATCCCGCTTCCCCGTCGCCCCCCTCCCTTGGCCCGTTCCACCCGTTCCTATGTCTGCCAGGCCTGCGGGGCCCGCTCCCGGCAGTTCTTCGGTCGCTGTGCCGGTTGCGGTGCCTGGAACACCCTGGTGGAGCAGGTGGAGGCCGCCGCCGACAGCCGCCGCCGCCGCCCCGTGGCGGAGGAGGCGGGGGAGCGGGCGGCGCCGGGGCGACCGCGACGCTCCGAACCGATCCAGGCGGTGGGAGATCGGCCTCTGCAGCGCCTGGCCAGTGGCTATCTCGAATTCGATCGGGTGCTGGGCGGCGGCCTGGTTCCCGGTTCGCTGGTGCTGCTGGGCGGCGATCCGGGCATCGGCAAATCCACCCTGTTGCTGCAGAGCGCCCGCGCCATGGCGGAGCGGGCCACGGTGCTCTATGTGAGCGCTGAGGAATCGGCCCAGCAGGTGAAGCTGCGCTGGCGCCGGCTGGCGGAGGTGAGCGGCGAGGGCAAGGTCGAGGGGCCTGCCGAAGGCATGGCCGAGGAGCTGGAGGAGGCCGCGGCCGGCCTGCAGCTGCTGGCGGAGACCGACCTTGAGCTGGTGCTCCAGGAGCTGGAAGCCCTGCGCCCCCAGGTGGCGATCATCGACAGCATCCAGGCCCTGCACGACGGCGAACTCGGCAGTGCGCCCGGATCGGTGGCCCAGGTGCGCGAATGCGCCGCTGCGCTGCAGCGGATCGCCAAGCGCCAGCACACCGCCCTGCTGCTGGTGGGCCATGTCACCAAGGAGGGCATGCTCGCCGGCCCCAAGGTGCTGGAGCACCTGGTGGATGCGGTGCTCACCTTCGAGGGCGACCGCTTCGCCAGCCATCGCCTGCTGCGGGCCGTGAAGAACCGCTTCGGCGCCACCCATGAGCTGGGGGTGTTCGAGATGCAGGGCAGTGGCCTGGTGGAGGTCACCAATCCGAGTGAGCTGTTCCTCGGGGGGGAAAGCCCCAGCCCCGGCACCGGCACGATCGTGGCCTGTGAGGGCACCCGGCCGCTGGTGGTGGAGCTGCAGGCCCTGGTCAGCCCCACCAGCTACGCCAGTCCGCGCCGCAGTGCCACGGGGCTGGGCACCAATCGCCTGCATCAAATCCTGGCGGTGCTGGAGAAGCACCTGGGGTTGCCCCTTTCCCGCTTCGACTGCTACCTGGCGGTGGCCGGAGGTCTGGAGGTGGAGGAGCCGGCCGCCGATCTGGGGGTGGCCGCGGCGGTGGTGGCCAGCTATCGGGATCTCACCCTGCCGGCCGGCACCGTGCTCGTCGGCGAGCTGGGCCTGGGGGGACAGCTGCGGCCGGTCGGCCAGCTGGAGCTGCGGCTGCAGGAGGCGGCCCGGCTGGGGTTCACCAGGGCGGTGGTGCCCGGAGGCAGCGGGCTGGGCCCGTGGGCGGCGGGACTGGGGTTGCAGTTGCTGGAGGCCGCCACCGTGGCCGCGGCGCTGGTGGCGGCCCTGGGGGTGAATCCTGCGGACTCAGAAATAGACGTCCACGCTGCCCCGCCCTGAGGTCTTGAGCCAGTTCTGGGCCTCGATGTAGTTGTTGGGCGCCATCCGGATCGCCTTGCCCCAGCAGTCGGCGGCACGATCGAAACAGCGGTCGGCTTCGTCGGCGTCGCCCCGCTCTTCGGCAATCGAGCCGAGATGGTGGTGAATCACCGCCATGTTGTTGAGGGCCTGGGGCATCCTGCTGTTCAGATCCAGGGCCTGGCCGTAGTACTCAAGGGCCTTTTCGTGTTCGCCGTTGCTGGTGAACACCAGGGCCATGTTGTAAAGGACGAAGGCCTTGTCGTTGGGGTCCTCCTCCAACTTGAGGGCTTCCTCGTAGTTCTCCAGTGCCTCTGCGTATTCCCCGTCTCCCTGGGCGCTCATGCCATCGCGGTAGTAGGCGAAGGCCTCCTTGGCGCGGCGATTGGTGGGCAGCACCTTGAGGATCAGGTCGGCCATCACCGTGAAGCTCTTGTCGATGAAGTTGTCGTTGCGCTGCGAGCGGGGCACGGAGGCAGGTCGGGATCTGCGCACCATCCTGCCCGGTTCCCGCCGGTCGGGGGGATCCCCGGGCGGAACTGCCTAGCGTTGGGGCTCTCCCGGACCACCGTCGGTGTCCAGCCGCGCCACTGCCCCTGCCACTGCCTCTGCAACTGCCTCTGCCCTTCCGCCCCCGGGGCCGCTGCTGCTGGATGTGGACGGCATGAAGTGCGGGGGCTGTGTGCGGGCCGTGGAACAGCGTCTGCAGCAGCAGCCGGGCGTTCGTCAGGTGAGTGTCAATCTGCTCACCCGCACCGCCTGGGTGGATCTGGATCCGGCGGTGGCAGGTGGCCAGGATCCCCTGCCGGCCCTGCTCGGCAGCCTGGAAAGTCTCGGCTTCCCCGCCCGGCCCCGGGAATCGCACCCGGAGGCGCCGGGCAGCCGCCGTGAGCGCCTCCAGCAGCTGCACTGGTGGCAGCGCTGGCGCCAGCTGGTGGTGGCCCTGGCCCTGTTGATCATTTCCGGCCTGGGTCATCTCGCCGACGCCGGCCAGCTCCCCTGGCGTGGTCCCTGGAATCTGCTCGGCACACCCTGGTTCCATGCCTTGGTGGCCAGCCTCGCCCTGGTCGGCCCCGGCGGGGGGATCCTGCGCCAGGGGGCTCGGTCGGCCCTGGCCGGACTGCCCAGCATGGACACGCTGGTGGGTCTCGGCGTGGGCAGTGCCTACCTCTCCAGCCTGGTGGGCTGGCTCTGGCCGGCCAGCGGTCTGCCCTGCTTCTTCAACGAGCCGGTGATGCTGCTGGGGTTCGTGCTCACCGGTCGTTTTCTGGAGGAGCGGGCCCGTTATCAGACCGGCCGGGCGATCGAGCGGCTGGCGGAGCTGCAGCCCGATCAGGCCCTGCTGGTCTTTGGGGAGGGCCCCCCTCGCCAGGTGCGGGTGGGTGGCCTGCGGCCGGGTGATCGGATCCGCCTGCTGCCCGGGGACCGGGTGCCGGTCGATGCCGTGCTGCTGGAGGGCACCTCTTCGCTGGATGTGTCTTCCCTCACCGGTGAGCCCCTGCCGCAGGCGGTGAAGCCGGGGGATCCCCTGGCCGCCGGCGGCCTCAACCTCGAAGCGCCGTTGCTGCTGGAGGTGCAGCACAGCGGCGCCGACAGCGCCATTGCCCGGATCGTGCGACTGGTGGAACAGGCCCAGGCCCGCAAGGCGCCGATCCAGGGGTTGGCCGATCGGGTTGCCGGTCGGTTTGCGGTGGGGGTGCTGCTGCTGGCCCTGGCTGTCTTTCTGTTCTGGTGGCTGTGGGGGGCCGCCCACTGGCCCGCGGTGCTGGCGGGCGCGGCCCATGGCGGGCATGGGAATTCCACCGCCCCCACCACACCCCTGGGTCTGGCCCTGCAGCTGGCCATCGCCGTGCTGGTGGTGGCCTGCCCCTGTGCGCTCGGTCTGGCCACCCCCACGGCCCTGACGGTGGGCAGTGGGCTGGCGGCCCGCTCCGGTCTGCTGTTCCGCGGGGGCGATGCGATCGAGACGGCCGCCTCGCTCTCGGCGGTGCTGTTTGACAAGACCGGCACCCTCACCCTCGGCCGCCCCCTGGTCACCCGGTTGCACCCGCTCACCACCACAGCCGATGGCCTCGACCCCGCCGATCGCCTGGTCCAGCTGGCAGCCAGCCTGGAGCAGCAGAGCCGCCATCCCCTCGCCCACGCTCTCCTGCAGGAGGCGGAGACCAGGCGGTTGGTGCTGTTGCCGCTGCTCGAGAGCCGGGCGGAGCCCGGCGAGGGCCTGGAGGGGCGGTTGGAGGGCCTCGATGCCGCGGTCCGGGTGGGAAGCCTGGCCTGGCTGGAGGCCCGGGGGGTGGATGTCGCTCCAGGCTGCCCGGCCCAGAAGCAGCTGGAGGCCGGAGGCGCCTCGGTGCTGGCGGTGGCGGTGGCAGACCAACTGCTGGGGCTGGTGGCGGTGGAGGACCAGCCCCGGCAGGATGCGGCCGCCACCATTGCCAGGCTGCGGCGGGAGGGCCTGAAGCTGGGGCTGCTCAGCGGCGATCGGCGCGCCAGTGTGGAGCGCCTGGGCGAGCGCATCGGCCTTGAGCCGCAGGAGCTGGCCTGGGAGCTGAAGCCCGAGCAGAAGCTGCAGCGGATCGTGGCCCAGCAGGCAAATGGTGCGGTGGCCATGGTGGGCGATGGCATCAACGACGCCCCGGCCCTGGCAGCCGCGGATCTCGGGATCGCCGTGGGCACCGGCACCCAGATCGCCCAGGACAGCGCCGACCTGGTGGTGCTCGGGGCTCGGCTGGAGGGGGTGGTGCGGGCTCTGCATCTGGCCCGGCGCACGATGGCCAAGGTGCGCCAGAACCTTTTCTGGGCTTTCGGCTACAACCTGATTGCCCTGCCCCTGGCGGCCGGGGTGCTCCTGCCTGGTTTCGGGTTGCGGCTCTCGCCGCCCCTGGCGGCCCTGCTGATGGCGCTCAGCTCGCTCACCGTGGTGGTTAATGCCCTGCTGCTGCAGGAGCAGGATGGGCAAGACTGAAGGCGGGCATTCAGCGTTGGCGTCGGGTTGCACGGCAGGGGCGATCGAGCGGGAGGGCGGTCCGGTTCGGGGCCGTTTTCTGGTGCTGGAGGGTATCGACGGTTGCGGCAAGACCACCCAGCTCCATGCCCTGGCCGCCTGGCTGCCCACCAGCGGCCTGCTGCCCGAGGGCCGTCAGCTGCTGCTCACCCGGGAGCCCGGGGGCACGGCCCTCGGACAGGCGCTGCGCCAGCTGCTGCTCCACCCGCCCGCCGAGGCAGCCCCCTGCAGCACGGCCGAGCTGCTTCTTTATGCCGCCGATCGGGCCCAGCACGTGGAGGAGGTGATCCGGCCGGCCCTGGAGCGGGGCGACTGGGTACTCAGCGACCGCTTCATCGGCTCCACCGCCGCCTACCAGGGCTATGGCCGTGGACTGCCGCTGCCGTTGATCACCCAGCTGGAGGCGATCGCCACCGCCGGCCTGCGCCCGGACCTCACCCTCTGGCTCGACCTTCCCCTGGCGGAATCGTTGCGCCGTCGGGGCCACCGCAGTGCCGACCGGATTGAGGCTGCCGGTGAGGCCTTCCTGGCCAGGGTGGCAGCGGGCTTCGCTCAGCTGGCGGCTGGGGCCGGCTGGTGCCGGATCGATGCCGCCCGGCCGCAGGCGGAGGTCACGGGCAGCTGTCGCGCCCAGGTGCTGGAGGCCTTCTCCTGCCTGCCCGGCGATGGCTGACCCTTCGAGCGATCTGTTTGCCGATCTGATCGGTCAGCCCCGGGCCGTGGCCCTGCTGGAGGCCTCCCTGGCCCGGCGGCGGCTGGCGCCGGCCTATCTGTTCGCGGGACC
>Ga0164293_10001326_pt1 | contig 20555 bp, 19 predicted proteins | sample GEODES118metaG_FD_111487 | JGI IMG/M metagenome (GOLD analysis project Ga0164293, IMG submission 111487) | Eutrophic lake water microbial communities from Lake Mendota, Wisconsin, USA - GEODES118 metaG | ecosystem: Environmental > Aquatic > Freshwater > Lake | place: USA: Lake Mendota...
CGGCTGCATGGAGAGGGCTTGGCCGGGTTGTTTGCAGAGGATGCGGAGGGCCATGCCTTCGTCGGGCTGAATGCGGATGACGAGGGTGTTCTCGCTGTTGTCGATGAGTTTGCTGGTGGCGAAGGGGACTTGGGGTGGGCGTTTGAAGTGGACGGAGATTTCGGTGGCTTTTTTGGGGAGTTGTTTGCCGACGCGAATGTAGAACGGGACGCCCTGCCAGCGCCAGGTGTCGACGAAGAGACGGAGTGCGACGTAGGCTTCGGTTTGCGATTCAGGATTGACTCGGTCTTCCTGGCGGTAGCCAGGGCGGGCGACGCCATCGACGGAGCCGGTGGTGTATTGAGCGCGGATGACGTTTTGGCCGACGGCATTGGGGCCGATGAGGGGGCGGAGGGAGCGGATGACTTTGACTTTTTCATCGCGAACGGCATCGGCACTCAAGTCGGTTGGAGGTTCCATGGCGACGAGGCTGAGGAGTTGAAAGAGATGGTTTTGGACCATGTCTCGCAGGGCGCCGGCGGTGTCGTAGTAGCCGCCGCGGCCGCCTTCCATGCCGAGATTTTCCGCGCAGGTGATCTGGATGTGATCGATGTATCGGGAATTCCAATTGGGTTCGAAGATGGAGTTGGCGAAGCGCAGGACCATGATGTTTTGGGCGGTTTCCTTGCCCAGATAATGGTCGATGCGGTAGGTGTCCTTTTCGGCGAACGTGTTGGCGACGGCTTCGTTGAGGCCGCGGGCGGTGGCGAGGTCTTTGCCGAAGGGTTTCTCGCAGACGACGCGGGCCCACTTGCCTTGAGGAGGCACGTGAAGGCCGGCGGCTTTGAGGTGTTCGAGGATGGGTTTAAAGAATTCGGGGGCTGAGGCGAGGTAGAAGAGGCGGTTGGCGGTGGTGCCGCGTTCGACATCGAACTGGTCGAGGAGACGGCCCAGGGCTTTGTAGCCTTCGACATCCTGGAACTCGCTTTGATGGTAGTGAATGGACTGAGAGAAACCGGACCACAGCTCTTGGGTGTGGGCTTGGCGGGAGTGTTTTTTATTGGCGGTTTCGAGTTCGGAGCGGAAGACGTCGTCGCTTTTTTCACGACGAGCGAAGCCGACTACCTTGAACTGGGGAGGGAGGTCTCCGCAGGCTGCGATGTTGTAGAGGGCGGGGATGAGTTTGCGGTGAGTGAGATCGCCCGTGGCACCAAAGATGACGACGGAGCAGGGTTCAGCACGGTTCTTCTGGATGAGGGTTTCCTGGAAGGGGTTTTCCATGAGAGTTTTTCTATTTGGGGATTTTGAACTGCGGGGTGCGTTCAGGATACTGGCATTGCCTTACGAAGCAAGGGCGGCAGCGGTCGAGATGATGAGGAGAATTCATCCGTGAGATGAATTCGCGAAGGCCTTCGTTCAACGAAGGATTGGGAAGTGGCCGGCCTCTCTGCTAGGCGGCGGGGCAACTCAACCAGAAAGTGGTGGTGTTGTTTTCCGAGGCGACGCCGACCTGAATCTTGAGTTGATGAGCGAGCATGGTCGCGATCGTGAGACCGAGGCCGAGGTGGTTGCTGTTTTTGGTGCCGTGGAAGGGGCGGAAGACTTCGGCGAGTTTGTCCTGGGGGATTTGAGAACCGGTATTGCTGACGAGAATGTCGACCCTGCGTTCGGACTCCGGGGTGATGACGCCGGGGCCACAGACTTTAAGCATGGCGCGGCCGCCAGTCTTTTGACAGGCTTCGGCAGCGTTGCGAAGGAGTTCGATGAGGATTTCTTTGAGTCGAGCGGGGTCAACGTGGACAAGCGGGAGGCCAGGTTGGATGTCCATTTCGAATGAGACACCGGCCTTGTTGAAGGGTTCGGAGAGGCTTGTCTCAACCATGCCAAGGTATTCGTTCAGGTTGAGAGATTGGGGGGAGACTTTGGCGCAACCGCCGGCTGCCCGGATGCGTTCGCTGAGGCCGGAGACACCGACGGAGGCCTCGCGGATATGCTGCATGTTCTCAGCGACGCCGGCGTCAAGATCATCGGTCATGAGGATCAGGCTGCTGAAGCCTTGGATGACGGCGAGGAGATTGTTTAACTTGTGAGTGAGGCCGCGGAGGAGGTCTTGGTGGAACCCTTCGCTGTGTTCGTGGCCTAGGTCCAGGTTTGTAGGAAAAACAAATTGCATGAGGTGCCGGGGTGAGTGGCGAATCGTCCGGTGAAGTTCGCGAGGGGAGATTTGCCTTTGAAAAAGGCAGCTTGCAACCTGAAAACCGAAGTTCTCCTGATGCGAGCTGGATCCTTTTACGGAATGCTACCGATGGGCGCTGGACCGAGTCAAAGCGTGGTGGAAGCCATTCGGAAGGCAGCGGGTCCTCTGTCCATGTTCTCAACCTTGCCTTACGGGCTCATCTTGTTCCGACGGAGCGATCCTTCCCGGAAGTGTGCGCTGGTTATTTCTTTTTGGCGGGCGCTTTTTTCGCTGCGGGTTTGGGAGCCGGTTTAGCGGCTTTTTTGGTGGCCTTTTTGGCGGGTTTTTTGATGGCGAGCTTTTTTGGGGCAGGGGATGGCTTGCCGGCGACTTGCTCGGTCAGTTTGTCGAGAGACTTGCTGATGTTTTTTTCGAGTTCTGTCAGCGCTTCGGTGAAGCGGTCGGCGCGTTTGCGAACTTGTTTGAGAGCGGCAGCGCTTTTGGTGCGGAGAGTGGCTTCGCCTTTGGTGAGCCATTGACCCAGCAACTCGCGCGCGGAATTGGTTTGGCTGGCGGTTTCGTTGAGGGTCTTTTCAAGCTGATCAATGAGCTTGCGGGCTTTATCGAGGTGAATTTCCATGGCGTGTGACAGTTGCTTTCCTCCGCATGGTGCGATGGAAAGGGTGTCAAGGTCAAGTGACGTTTCAATTTCGTCACATTTGTCACAAAAGGGGGTGCTTAGGAAATCTGGACTACGCGAGGCCGCTGCGGATCAGAAGGGCGAGGGGTTCGGGATCTCTGCCCATGAAGTCGCGGAACAATTGGGCGGGGTCTTCGGAATTGCCCCGGGAGAGGATTTTGTCACGGAAATCGCGGCCGACTTGGGGATTGAGAACGCCTTCTTTTTGGAAGCGAGTGAAGGCGTCGGCATCAAGCACTTCGGCCCATTTGTAGCTGTAGTAACCGGCTGCGTAGCCTACGGGATTGCTGAACAGGTGACCGAAGCGGCGGAGGAGCGTTGGGGGCTCGGTCTTCAAGGGCATGAGGTAGCCGGAGAGAAGGCGGCGGGATAGTGCGTCGAGATCCTGGTTGGTCTCGGAAGGCGGATTCATGTGGAGTTCGAGGTCGAGCTTGCCGAAGGCGAGCTGGCGCATCATGGCGCTGGCAGAGCGGAAGTTCCGGGCTGCGATGAGTTTTTTGAAGAGACGACTTGGAACTGGATCGCCGGATTCGAAATGGCGAGCGAAGAGGTCCAGGCTTTCGCGTTCCCAACAGAAGTTCTCCATGATTTGGGAGGGAAGTTCGACGAAGTCCCAATAGACGCTGACGCCATTGAGTGATGGGATTTCGACGTTACCGCAGAGTTGGTGGAGGAGGTGGCCGAATTCATGGAAGACGGTGCAGACTTCATCGTGGGTGAGAAGGGCGGGTTTGTCATCGAGCGGCGGAGTCATGTTGCCGCAGATGAGGCCGAGGTGGAGGCGGCGATCCTCGCCATTGGCGGGAGGAAGGCCCATTTTGAGGTAGTTCATCCAGGCACCGCCGCGTTTGGAGTCGCGCGGATGCCAGTCGGCGTAGAAGGAGCCGATGTGGGTGCCTTTTTCGTTCCGGACTTCGTAAAATTTGACGGATGGGTGCCAGACCTCGACTGGGCCTTCGTCATTTGGACGAGTGCTGACGGAGGGAGGGGAATCGTTCTCGGGGGAGATGAAGACGGTATCACGGGGGGTGATAGAAAGATTGAAGACGCGCTCGGCGAGGTGGAACATGCCGGCGAGTACTTGATCCAGGGGGAACCAGGGGCGGAGTTCTTCGGGGTCGAAGTCGTATTCGGCGCGGCGTTGTTTTTCGGCCCAGAAGGCCACTTGCCAAGGTTCGAAGAGGTCTGGAGCGCGGTGTTGGGCATCGGCGCGGAACTCCTGGAGTTGGATGGTTTCTTTTTCGAAGGCCGGGCGGATGCGTTCGTGGAGGTCGTCGATGAATTTCAGGGCGGCGCGGCCGGTGCGCGCCATGCGCTGTTGGAGGACTTGATCTGCGAAATGCTCCTGGCCGAGGAGGCGGGCTTTTTCGTGTCGGAGAGCGAGGATCTGCCAAACGAGAGGGGTATTGTCGTGGGTTTCGCTGTTGCCGATGCGGGTGGAGGCCTGCCAGACTTGCTGGCGGATGTCTTCATCTTCGAGGTATTCGAGAACGGGGATGAGCGAGGGGGCTTTGAGGGTGAAGCGGAATTGGGGGGCTTCCGGGGTGCCGAGGTTTTTGGCTTCGGCCTCCTGACGGGCGGCATCGATGGCGCTTTGGGGGAGGCCCTTGAGGCGCGTGGGGTCGTCGATGATCAGGTCCCAGGCGTTGGTGGAATCGAGGACGTTCTCGGAGTACTTTTGGGTGATTTTTGAGAGTTCGGATTCGATTTGTTCAAGCCGAGCTTTTTTGTCGGGATGGAGTTCGGCGCCATGTTGGCGGAAGCTTTCCATGGTTTCGTCGAGGGCGCGCCGGCGGATACCGGTGAGAGCTTTGGCTTCGTCTGTTTTGCTGTAGGTGAGGAGGAGGTCCCAGATGTGGGGGTTGAGGGGGATTTTGGCGAAAAAGGCAGAGACCGCTGGTAGCATGGCGTTCTGGGCCTCGCGCAGGGCGGGGTTATTGCAGAGGGCATCGAGGTGGTTGACGAGCCCCCAGGCTTCGTTGAGAGGGCGAGTGGTTTCGTCGAGGGCGAGGACGACGCTTTCGAAGGTCATGCGGCCCCGGTCCTGGGTCAAAAACGAGTCGATCGCGGCGGTGGCTTGCTCTAGCGTAGACGAGATATCGGACTGGATGGCGTCAGCTTTGAGTGTGGACCAGCGGATATGGAAGTCGGAGGTGAGGAACGGATGCGTCATGTGAGGGGGGTGTATCTGGCGAAACAAATCGAGTGGATTCGGCAAGATGGCGGTTTCGAGGGCGGTGGAAAGGGGAAAGTCGGATTGGGAGAGAATGGATTTCCGGACTTCCGTTTTCCGAGAAGGCACTTATACTGGTCGTCCATGGCTTTTCGAGAACCCCGCATTTACCTGCTGCCGACAATGATGACGGCGGGCAATATTTTGGCTGGCTTTGTGGCGATATTGCAGATTTTTCAAGGTCGAGCGGGGGAGGTAACGATTCACTATCATTACGCCATTCTTGCGATCCTGGCGGCGTGTTTGTTTGACGTCTTGGATGGGCGACTGGCTCGATTGGGCGGGCAGGAGAGTCCGTTTGGGCGGGAGCTGGACTCTTTGGCGGACATTGTTTCGTTTGGGATTGCTCCTGCTTTGTTGGTGCATGACATTGTGCTTTCCGGGATCACGAAGCCTGCTGGAGTGGGGTCTTTGATTGCGGCGGCCTACTTGGTGTGTGGAGCGGTTCGATTGGCTCGGTTCAATTGTTTGGCGGCGATGGATGAGCACAGCAGTTCGAAGAGTTTCCGGGGTTGTCCGATACCCGCAGCGGCGGGGGTGATTTCCTCGATTACGCTTTTGTTGTTGTGGATGGAGGAGGGGAACAAGGAATTGGGGCCGTGGAAGTACGGACTGGCAGTGCTGATGGTGATGCTGTCGTTTTTGATGGTGAGCGACATTGAGTATCCGAGTTTCAAGTCCGTGAACTGGCGGACTCGGCGGTCGCTTCCGGCGGTGATTGTGACGATTTTGGTGGTGTGGTTTTCGGTGAACAACTGGCAGTGGACACCCGCGGTGTTTTTTGTGAGTTATTTGCTTTATGGTTTGGTGCGGCCGTGGGTTTCGAGGCGGATGCGTCAGCAAATTGAGATTGAGTTGGAGGAGCCGGAAGAGGAGCGAACTGCTGCGGGGACGGTTGAAAAATTGGAGCCGGAAGAACAGGCCAGGGTGAGTGCGGGATTGTAAGAGGTGGCATGGACTGGGGAATTAAATGTCAATGCTTGCCAAGAGAGGTGGAACTGTGGTGAGTTGGGATTGAATTCATGGCAGATTTTCATCAACATCCGAAGTTACCGACCTTGCATCACTTGGCATCGGCTCAGGACGGTGTGGCGGATGTGAACTTGGTGAACTGGGCGAAGGAGAAGCCTGTGGCGCTGCTCTTACCTGCGCTTTTTATCGAGTGTGAACGGCCAGCGTTCCCGCAGATCCTGGAAGAGGTATCGCAGGTGGAGTATGTGGGACAGGTGGTTGTTACGATGAATCAAATGAGGGGTGCGGAGTGCGAGGTAGCGATTGAATTTCTGAAGCGTCATTTGCGGGGTAAGCCTGCCTGTTTGCTATGGAATGATGGGCCGGAGTTGCTTGAGATTTGGAGGGAAATGGAGGCTTTGGGATGCCCTGCTTACATGGAGGGGAAGGGGTCAAACATATGGATGGGACTGGCGTGGTTGGAGGCAAGTGGGCATGAGGGTTTGGTGGTCAGTCACGATACGGACATTTTGAATTACACGAGGGGGCTGCTGTGGAAGTTGTGTCTGCCGTTGCTGCATCCACAGATGGGGTATCGATTCGCGAAGGGATACTACAGTCGGGTGTCGGACCGGCTTTACGGGCGAGTGACTCGACTGTTGTGTTTCCCACTGATTCAGGCGTTTGCGGATGTGCTTGGGTTGCAGCCATTGATTGAGCACCTGCAATCGTTTCGATATCCGCTGTCCGGGGAGTTCGGTGGGGATATGAAGACGTTGGGAGCGTTTGAAATGCCGTCTGGATGGGGATTGGAAATTGCGATTTTAGCGGAGGCTCATCGGATTTTGCCTGTCGAGCGGATGTGTCAGGTGGATATGGGGTTTCATTTTGAGCATCGGCATCGTAGGATGGAACCGGGCGAGCGTGAGGAGGGGCTGATTTCAGCCGCGATGGAAGTGGCGCGTTGCATGGTCTTTCAGGTGCTTAAACATGCGGATTCTCGAGGTGGAGAGGCGCTGATGAGGGTGGTTTTGCCGCGCTATCAAGAGCGGGCGCAGGAGTGGTTGCGGCGGTATGAGCACGTGAGTTTGATCAACGGACTGGTTTATGATCGCGCGGAAGAGCAAGCGGCAGTGACGGCGTTTTCGGAGGCGCTTGAGAGGTTGGTTTTGGGTCATCAAGCGACCGGGGCGGTTGAAGTTCCGGGAATGCGGCCTGCGGTGAGGGGGCTACTGGAGAAGTCGCCGGAATTGAGGGAGCGGTTGCGGCAGTCGGCGATTCTTCTTTGATTGCTGGTGAAGCAGAAGTTTTTCGGTCTATGGCTGCGGCGGTTGTTGCGGTTCACGAGGTGGGTGGCAGGGAGTGGGCCGTTGGGCAGGGTTGAGATCGATGCTTCCGCTGGCGAACTGTCTGTAACCTGTTCCGAAGGCAGGCAGTCGGCTTTTGAGCAGTCCAGGAAAGGCGATGTTTTCCGATCTGATCGAGGAAGATGAGGGGGAGATCTTTTTCATGCGTTAAAAACAGTTCTGGGAAAGGGACTTTGGAGGTGGCTCGATTGCAGGAATGGAGGATTATAGTCCAGGGGGATGTCGGGTAATGAAACCGTCGGTGGAACGCGGTTTGGGTCTCCAGCGAGGTCCTTCGCCTTCTCGACCACCTGTTGTGTCGAGTCGGAGGCCACAAATGGTAAGGAAGACGTGGTCGCCGGGTTTGACATAGATCGTGATGAATCGGCCAGGTCCGGGTTGGCCATAGTTGGCGAATTCTTTTGAACTCAGGGGGGAGCGCAAAAGGCCGGAGTGGAAGAGAATGTATGAGATAGAGCCAGAGCAGTCGTACGCCGAGTCGTAGAGGCGAGAGTGTCCGCCACCCAATCTGTAGGGCTTGCCTTGGAGGGTGTTGGCGGCATAAACCGCTTGAAGAATGGGGCGGGGAAAAGTGATTGGAACTTCTGCGTAGCGACCGTTGAAGCGGAGGGCGTAGGGTGGGGCTTGCGATGGGCGTTGGACGGGAGCGGACTGAGGTCTCAACTGATTTGGAATCGGGCGTCCTGGGTAAACGGGATGGCGGGGTAGGGGTTCGGCGAAAGTTTGGGCGGTCGCCAAAGGGGATGCGAGGTTCCATGAGCAAACCAACAGACTCGCGATCGAGAGCCTATTTGGGATGGGGAAGTGAAGGCGCATAACCTCAAAGATTAAAGTTATGGAAATTATAGACCCAGCAGGTGTGGCGATCAATTCACAAATGAGAATATGCGTCTCACTTTTGTAAGAAGAAAGTCAGACCCGTGTCAGGATATTGTCATCGGGTTCAAACTGGACGAGGCGAAAGCCTCTATTTATCCTAAAAACGGAAATGGCTGAGGGTGAATCTGACGCCGTCATTGGTCCCACAAGGCTTCCCGCTTCTCGGGTGGCATCACCTTTTCGATGCAACCGCTGCGAACCGGAAAGCCTTGTGGAACCAAGCACGACGCCATCTTCATCCCTTTCCATTCCCGTTTCTAGGTTTATCGGGTCTGATCGGAACTAAGCGTCTTGTTTCCCAGCTTGCGACTGAATGGGACCAAGGGCTACCTGTCTGAGGAAGGGCTAGGTTGGTTCGAGTCAAGAACTGCGGATTGATCCAAATCGGATGGGACGATGGCGCGTGGTTTGATTTGGACTTCGGAGGTGCGGGCGGAATCTGGTGGTTGCTTAGAACGCTGCCAGGCAGCATCGACGAGGAAGGGACGTTGGATGGTAGCGTCAATTTCATTGCGCCGCATCATTTCCAACCCGCCTTCAGCGCCAGCGAATCCATTGATGCCGATGATAAGGGTGTCATCTCGTGTGCCGGCCGCAGTTGCAGCAAAATGGGCAGCTTGGGCAAGAAAATCGTCGTGGGCGAAGACCACATCGATGGATTTTTGGAGCCTTAGCGCCTCGGCATACCGTGGTTGGACATTGGCGGAGGTCCAGTCTGCGGGGGTATCGTGGACGAGAATGATCGAAGTGTTTGGCGCTAGCCCTTCGGCGAATCCGGCATGAACTGCGGAAGACCACGCTGACTCATCGGTTCCCCGAATTTCTAGAATTCGACCCTTTGGGATGGGGTCGCCACGATCGCCAGCCCGCTTAGAGAGGGCATTCAGCGCGATTTTTGCGGCGGTGCGCCCGATTTCTTTTGGGTCGCAGGCAAAGATGGCTTCGATTTCTGAAGAAGGTTCCACCTTGGATGGCGGGTCGACCATGAAGATGCGTGTTCCGGCGTTTTTGAGAGCGGTCAGAGAAGGGGTATTTGACGGAAGATCGGTTGGTTGGAGCAAAAGAATGGAAGGAGGTGCCGCCAGGAGCGCTTCGATCTGATTGAATTGTTGGCTGGAACTCCCCTGGGCGTCGGACATAACGAGTTGGTAGTCGGAATCTTGAGCGTCGAGCAGGTTCAAGAATTGAGCTTGGGCTCGTTGGAAAGGCATTCGGGCGTCAGAGAAGAGGCAGACCACGCTTCCAGACTTATGTTCTGCCTGGGGGGAAGGCTCTGAGGTGCCGGCTCCGTCTGGTTGGCAGGCTGTCGCGCACCATGTGACCAGCACGGCAAAAATGGAGGACCGCAGGCGACAGTGGAAAGGCGACATGGAGGCTTTAAAGAGACATGGTTCGAATGAAAGACAAGCAAGAGTCCATACTGGTCAAGAGACTCATAGGAACTTGGCTTATGGGCCGGCTTTTGCTTGCGGGTTCTTTGTTTTCACCTCACAGTGCCTTCGAAAATGCCACAATTTTCTAGATTCCGAAATCAAAGGTTAGCCATTTGGCGCAGCCTACCAACACCGAATGCGGTTCGTGTTGGGAGGTTAGAGGGGAGTTCCGAGGGAGCAAATTGTGGTCTTGGGGTTGAAATTGGACTCCCCAACGCTTCTTTTTGCGACTTTCCTGCAATCGCTTCTTGATGATTCGTCACCTTCCCTGTTAAAACTCAGTGCTGGCGACGAAAATTCGCCTGAAATCCGATACAACCCCCACGATCTTATTTTTGTTACCATGAAACTACAGAAAATTGCCCTAACGATTCTGGTGCTGGCTACCCATTGGGTTGGTGCGCAGGATGCCACGCAAGTCAAAGTGGAAGTGAAAGGGGTCAAGGTTGAGCAGCAGCAAACACCTCAGGTTCAGGCATTGAACATTGTGGACAAGAAGTGGAAGCCAAAGAACTGGCTGGAAATCGAAGTGGCGTTTGACATCAAGCTGGCTCGTGATGCCGGGGGGCGCTCAGGGAGTTTGAGTGCTATGGATGTGAAGTATTTTATCGGCCTGAATCAGAAGAGCGAAGACGGCAAGAACGTCGTTTTGAGTGGAACGATGAGTTACAAGGATGTGCCGGCGGACACGGCGTGTTTTGGATTGGCATTTGTTTCGCCCTCGACTTTGAAGCGTATTTTGCAGAAGGACAATGGAGGCAAGGGTGACGTGGTAGCCCATGGCGTTGAAGTTCTAGTGGGTGGCAAGCGAGTTGCTTCGGGATCGAGCACTGGGTCGCCTTGGTGGTTTGATGCAAATACCCAAGCGCTCTCCGACAAGTTTGCGTTTGAAGACGGGGCTGTGCTGCCCAAATCAAAGACGCCGTTTGCACCTTTCTGGGGTGACTATGACCTTCCTGTCTCGGCCCAGTAAAATGTCTCGGAAATCTTCGAAAGCCAATTTGGGCAAGAAGTTCATTGAACTTGTCTGAGCCCTGGCGATAGAAATCACAATCACTGATCTCGAAAACTTTAATCATCTCATGGCAGACAAGAAACAAATAGCCGTCATCAACCTGGGCTCACAAAGGCTTGGCGGTGCGATTTATGGTCAGGCGGGAGGAGAGCTCGTTCTCAAGAAGTACGAATTTGTCGAACTGTCTGGCGACCCAACGGTTGATGTTTCGCGGCTCCCTCAGCTGAAAGTTGGCATTGCTGAGTTGGCTGACAAACTGGGTCTGGCCAAGCAAGATGTTTGGTATGCGGTAGCGGGCCACACCGTTTTCACTCGCTTCGTCAAGTTGCCCCCGGTTCAAGGAGAGAGGATGGACCAGATTGTGGAGTTTGAAGCTCGGCAGAATGTGCCTTTTCCAATTGATGAAGTGGTCTGGGATTATGAGGTGGTAGGAGAACCGCTGGGTGAGACGGAAGTGGTATTAGTCGCCATGAAGTCTGATTCGTTGAACGAGATCAACGAGCAGGTGATTGAGAATCGGATCAACACCATCGGGGTCGATTTGGCTCCGTTGGCGCTTTATAATGCCTTTAGGTACAGCTATCCGGATGTGACAGAGCCTGTGGTTCTGATTGATCTTGGGGCGCGGTCCACGAACGTGGTTTTCGTTGAAGAAGATCGTTTTTTCACCCGGAACATTCTGGTTGGTGGCGCTTCGGTTACAGCGGCGATCGGCAAGGAGTTCGGGCTGGGTTTCGGGGATGCCGAGGCTCAAAAAGTGACGCACGGATTTGTGGCGTTGGGTGGTGCGGTTGAATCCCATCCTGATCCTGAGGTGGCAGCTCTTTCGAAAGTGATGCGAAACGCGATGACACGTCTGCATGGTGAGGTGATGCGGACCGTTAACTATTATCGCAGCCAGCAAGGTGGAGCGGCACCGCAGCGTGCGTTTTTGTGTGGAGGTGGAGCGAGCATGGGATATGCGACTGATTTCTTCCAAGAGAAACTGAAGGTTCCTGTAGAGATCCTTAATGGTCTTCGGGGCGTGAGGATGGATCGGGGGGTGGATGAAGCGTCCGTGCAGGCTGAAGGACCTTGTTTCGGAGAGATGTCTGGCCTTGCACTGAGGTATTTTGGAGCCTGCCCGGCGGAAGTCGAGTTGGTGCCTGAAACACTCGCTGCGGCGAGAGACTCTGCTCGCCGAGCGCCTGCGGTCATCATGGCAGGAATGTGTCTCTTGGCTACACTGTTAGCGACTTTGCTTTACTTCAAAAAGGCGGATGCGGTGGTTCAGGAAAAGGTTGCTGGCATGGAAGCTGAACAGAGCAGCTTGAAGGGGATAGCGACTGAATTGTTGAGTCTGGATGAACGGCTCGAGAATTTGCGCACCCAGAGTGGTCAGATTGAGTCGGCGGTAAACACACGTTCCTACTGGGTTCGGCTGCTTCAGGAACTGAACTCGAAATTCGACAATGACTTGATCTGGATCACCCTAGTAGAGCCGGTAGCGAATGGCAATTCGTTGACGCCGGCGCTTGGTGCGGCTGGTTCAAGTGCCGCGGATCAGGCGGCAGCACCCGCGTTAGGTGTGGCGGCTGACAAGGCCGTCTCGACTCAGTCGGCGCACGAACTGCACCTCCAAGGGTTGTACCGAAAGAATGACGAAGGCCAAGAAGTCGTCTACCGCTATGTGCGTGCTCTGGCGGCAAGTGATTGGTTTGACGTGCAGGATATCGAGAAGAAACTGAATGAAATTGTCAAGGCTGAGACCGGAATCGAAGAGGACCGGTACGCATACAAGTTTGACATCCGTCTTCCTCTGAAACAGAAAATTGAATTTAAAAACTGAGCATGGACTGGATCCGCGAAAACAAAACGTTGGCCTCAATCATGGGGGTGTTCCTTGCGCTGGCGGCAGCACTTGGCTTTTTGGTAATTAATGCATGGTCATCTTTTGGGGCGTCCAATGATCGATTCATTGCCGCCAACAATGCTTTGGCGACCATGAAATCGGCGAATCTCTATCCGAGTCCTGAAAATTTGGAAAAGAAAAAGTCGGCGGTTGAGGACTACGAAAAAAAGGTGACGACCTTGAGTAAGGTATTGCTAAGTTTGCAGCCTGCGGCTGAGCCGATCAGCGAGACTGATTTCCAGGCAAAATTGAAGGCGAAAATCGCCGAAGTGCGTTCGATTTCAGGCAAACCGACAAAACTCCCGGGTGAGTCCTCGTTGGGATTTGCAGATTACACTTCGAGTCTGCCAAAATCTGCCGCAATCGCGCAGGAGCTATCGGAGTACGTGGATGCTGCGGAAGCCGTTGTCCGGGTTTTTATTGAGTCTGGAGTGGAGTCTGTTGATACCTTTGAACGGAGCCTCTTGGCTTCGGAGAAGGGTGAGACGGCAGTAGCACCTTCTGCGCCGGCAGCACCGCCTAAGGGAGGGAAAGTCGGGGTAGCAGGTAAAGGCAAGGCTCCTGTTGCGACAAAGCCGGTGGCAGAAATGGTTGAGCGCCGCACTTTAACTTTCACGCTCACTTGCGATCAAGGGCCATTGCAGAAGGTGTTGAACCGTTTGGCGAGCCCTTCGGAGATGCCTTACTTTGCTGCAGTTCGGCTGTTGCGGGTTGAGAATGAAAAGAATGAGGGGCCACTGAGGGCAGCAGTGACGTTGGAATTAAACAAGAACAAAGCGGCCGCAGTGGATGCTTCGGCGGCTGAGATTCCTCAGGAGCAAGTTGTGATCGGAACCGATGGTAATCCGGTTCCCGCAGCTGAGGTTGCAGCAGAGGCCACTGGACCTGCGAAGCCGGGCATCAAGGATGCCGTTGGCGTCATGGGGCAGGAGAAGCTGAAGGTCTACATGGAGATCGATCTGATTAAATTCATTGATCCCTCAAAACAAGTGGCGGGTACGGCGAACTAGTTTGGAATCGAAAGATCGAAAATCACTTCTCAAACACAATTTGGAACTGCATTCATGAATCAACGAAAAGGGAACTTTGAAAAGAAACTGCTGGTCGCGATGGCCTTGCTGGCAATCACTGTGGCTGGATTGCTTGTTTGGCAGAGTAATGGGTTGCCGGATACCTTGGTGCTCAAAAAGGTGACGCCGAAAGACGAGTTGGGAGAAATTCCAGTAGCGAAGGCTGAGGAGGCGATCACTCGATTAAGCACGGTGTTCGACTGGAAAGCTCCATTCCTTGCGGGTAAGCCGGTGCCGCTGAATAAATCGATCCTTTTGGTGGTGAAGGATGACCAGCTTTTCGATTTGTTTGTGCCGAATCCGACTTTGAGGGCGCCGATGACCAATGACTTCCTAGTGAGCAACGACTTGCCCGATATTCTACACGCGAATGTGGGGGAGTTGGACCCTGACGAAGATGGGTTTACCAATGAAGAGGAATTCATGGCGAAGACCAATCCGAAGGACGCTACCAGTAAGCCAACGGCGACCAACAAGCTTTACTTGAAGGAACGGATCACAAACGACTACATTGTGCACTTGAAGAGCAGCACGATGCCGGTGCAAGTGCAGCGGATCGCGCCTGAACCTAAGAAGAGTGTCTTTGTCACACCAGGGAAGGAATTCGGCTTTGATGCGGGGGCGGTTCGGTTTAAGGCCATTGCTTTCGAGAAAAAGGTCGTACCCGATCCAAAGACTGGCGAAAAAGACGTTTCTGAATTGAAGGTTCTGGACACTGCCACAAACAAAGAAGTGGTCTTGATTCGGGGAGAAGACCTGAATCTTGCCGAATATGAGGCCAAATTTGAATACCTGCTTGATGGGGTCAAAGAATTTACTGTGAAAAAGGGTGAGCGTTTTCAACTTCCTGGAACAGGAGACACTTATTTGGTCTTGGATGTGCTTGAAAGTGAGGCTTCAATCGCTAAGCTCGACGCTTCGGGTCGCCAAAGTGAACCCCTCAAGATTTCAATGCGCTAAAAAAAACACCTGATACACAGAAATACCTAGCCAAAACAGGGTTAAACCTGCTATTCACTATCCTCCCATTGCAAAATTGCTTCCGATACCTCGTATGACTCGTCTCTCCCGAAAAGTGTTTAAAAATCGCTGTCTGTCTGCTGCTTTGGCAGCATTGTCCCTTGCAAATGCTGCGCAGGCAGGCACTGGCGGGGGAAGTCTTCCTGGTCTTGCCGAGCGCGAGATCGCGCGTCGAATGGGTCGTGTTCAAGATGCAAGGATTGCGATCGAGCAAGGGGACAAGTTGATGGCGGAGGGTGATACCGAAGGTGCTTTGGGTCAGTACAAAGCGGCGATGGATGCACTTCCTAATGCGGCGATCACTTCTGAGTGGAGTGAGTATGCCAAGGCCAAGTTTGCGGATTGCAGTGTCGTTTTGGCTCGGGAGCGGGCAAAGAACGGGCGCTACAAGGAGGCGCGTGAGTTGCTTGATGGGGCGTTGGTTGCAGTTCCAGGGCACGCGGGAGCTGTTGCGTTTGGCAAACAGTTGGACGATCCAGAGCGCTGGCCGGTGGCTTTGACTCCAGAGCACGTCGTTAAGGTGCAGGAAGTGGAGCGGGGGCTTCTCCAGGGCCGGAGCAACTACGAATTGGGTAATTATGACCTCGCACGTGAGGACTATCTCGACGTCCTGAGGAAGGACCCCTACAACACCGCGGCTCGCCGTGGCATGGAGAGGGCAGAGCAGAAGCGGGCAGAGTATTTCAACAGTGCACGGGACCACACACGGGCGAAGATGCTGAATGAAGTGAATAAGGCATGGGAGGACACGGTGCCGGTTCAGGTTATTCAGACAGATACCCTTGGGCCTACCACCAAGACGCAGTCGGCTTACATCACCGAGAAAATGAATCGCATTCGGTTCCCCTCCGTCCAGTTTGCGAGTGCTTCTCTTGAGGAAGCGATTGAGTTCCTTCGGGTCAAGAGCCGTGATTTGGACGATCAGGAGTCTGATCCTGCGAGGAAGGGTGTGAACATTATCTTGAAGACCGGTGACACGCCGATCACCACCACCATTAGCATTGACCTCACGGATGTTCCGATGTCTGAGGCTCTTCGTTACATCACTGAATTGGCGGGAATGAAGTTCAAAGTTGATTCGTATGCCGTGTTGGTGGTTCCGATCTCCGAGACCTCGACGGAAATGTATCAGCGCATTTTCCGGGTGGGTCCCGATTTCCTTAGCATGGGCGGTGACGCTGGTGGTGCAGCACCTGCAGCGGCACCTGCTGATCCGTTTGCGCCAGCTGCGGCTGCGGGAGGGGGCTCAGCACTCATTACCCGGAAGACCGCGCTCGATATCTTGAAGGAGCAAGGGATCACTTTCGGCGACGGTGCAACGGCGGTATTCAACAAAACGACCTCGCAGTTGATCGTTCGGAACACTCAGCCGATGCTGGATCTCGTCGAACAATTTGTCGATTCGACCATTGGCAACATTCCAAAGCAGATTTACATCACGACCAAGTTCGTTGAGGTGTCGCAAAAGAACACCGATGAGCTTGGGTTCGATTGGCTCCTTGGCGCGTTCAGCATTCCAGGAAGTGATGGGGTGTTCGGTAGCGGTGGCACGGTTGGTAATTCCTCGGCAGGGCCATTGAACTCAACTGACTTTCCGACGACTTTCCCTGGGGCAGGCAATGTTCCTGTGGGGCAGAATCCGATTAGCCGTGGGATGCGTTTCGGAGGTAATGCGATTTCGGCCGACTCGATTGATGGTCTGATTTCGACATCTCAGGCTGTATCATCTTTGTCGCCAGGGGTTGCAGCTATCACTGGCGTATTTACCGACCCTCAATTCCAAGTGGTCATTCGGGCATTGAACCAAAAGAAGGGTGTGGATTTGATGAGTGCTCCAAGTGTCACAACGAAAAGCGGTCAGCGTGCAACGGTTGAAGTGGTCCGCGAGTTCCTGTATCCAACTGAGTTTGATCCACCGGAAATTCCCCAGCAGTTTGGTGCTATCGGACAAACAACACTCGGAGGGGGGCTTGGTGGTACTCAGTCAGGCTCGTTCCCCGTGACTCCAACAACACCAACGACTTTCGAAATGCGGCCTGTGGGTGTGCGGATGGAAGTTGACCCTGTGTTGGGTGCGGACGGCTACACCATTGACCTCAATCTGGCTCCTGAAGTGACGGAGTTCGAAGGTTTCATTAACTATGGAAGTCCGATTCAGACGACGAGCACTAACGCTCTGGGGCAACCGGTTCCCAACGTGCTCACCCCAAACATCATCAACCAACCTGTATTTTCCTCCCGTAAGGTGACGACGGCGGTGACGATCTGGGACGGGCAAACGGTGGCGATGGGTGGTTTGATTCGTGAGGACGTCCAGAATGTGGAGGATAAGATTCCAGTTCTTGGGGACATTCCGATCTTGGGCCGTCTCTTCAAGACGAAGGCAGAGGATCACTTCAAGCGGAATTTGATGATCTTTGTGACGGCGAGTGTCATTGATCCATCCGGTCAGAAAGTGCGCCAGCAGACGACCAGCACGGACACCACTCTGCCTGGAGCTGACACACTCGGTGGTGGCGGCATGGGAGCTGGCCCTAACCCGCTGCTTCCAGCTGTGGGCGGTCAGTAATTTCAGATCAACTTGGATCGCTAGATTTGGACAGGCACCGCCGAGAGGTGGTGCCTGTTTATTTTGTTGGGCGAACACACACTGCATTTTCATTTCAAACTTCAACTATGAGATTAGACCGAATCCCGATGGTGGAGGTGCCGTATTCGCCGCCATTATTGGTAGCGCAAGCTGCCGGGAGATCCTGGACAATATCGCAATTCATACGTCCAGAGCTGACAGCGACCCAGATCTGCCTCCCCGTCCTAACGAAGGGGTTACAGTTTTTCTTCAACTGCGCAAAAGCGATTCACAGGTCACGTTGCTGTCGCCCGGTATCTCATCGATCCGGGGACTACGATCTACAAAACCTTGGAAACGCCAAAGAAGAAGCGTTTGAGACATTCCGGATCGCTCAATGCGAGTTCAATCTGCCCTTTTGAAATCGGTCGAAACTGAGTCCTCATGTCGATCCCATCTCCAATTATATCAGAAATGCAGTCCTGGGTGATCACTGGGGGAATTGCGTGTGGCAAGTCGACTGTTTTGTCGAGGCTACAAGAGTCCCTTGGGGCTAAGAAATTGGCTGTGTATTCTTGCGATGAAGAGGTTCGCCGACTTTTGGGTCTGCCAGCCATTCAAGAGGCGATCAAGGTGAGGATCGGGCCTGGAGTTGTCGAAAATGGAGAGGTGAATCGTGAAAAGCTGGGGAAGCTTGTGTTTGAGGATTTGAAGGCAAGAAAGGAGTTGGAGGCTATCCTGCACCCGCCCGTTTTAGCGGCCTTGGAGGGTGCGAGGGGGGCGGCGCGAGAGGCTGGAACGGTGAATCTTTTTGTTGCGGAGGTGCCTCTCCACTATGAGATTGGTGGCACGGTGGCTGCCGACCATGTGATTGTGGTGGCCAGTAGTCTGGACCAACAGGTCCGGCGTCTGATGCACTACCGAGGGCTGGACAAGGCCCGCAGCGAGTCCATGGTGGGCGCGCAGTGGCCTGTCCTGGAAAAGGCGAACAAGGCAACCAAAGTGATCTGGAATGACGGATCCGAGGAGGCCCTGGACGACCAAATTTCCATCCTGCTTTCTGCTTTTGACCCATAATGACCGAATCCCAATTAACCTCTGATTCCGAAACGACATCGGAGTTGCCTGAGTTGCCGACCGAAGCTGCCACCGTTGAGCCGGTGGTTGCGATGACCGAATCGGGCGAACCTGATCCCGCAGCGCTTCCGAATGTGACTGAAGAGGAGCGTCCGAAGGTTCCGGCCGGGTTTCCTGAGATGATTGAAATGGATGCTTTGCAGACGGCGTCCTTTGCCGAGTTGCATGCGATCGCGGAGAAGACCGGTTGGCGTGTGAACGCGAGTCGATCCAAGCATCAGTTGATTTATGATTTGGCGGGGTGGTTGTCGTATCATGGCACCCAGTTAGTCGTTGAGGGGGTTTTGGAAATTGGGGCCGACCATTTTGGTCTGGTGCGTTATCCGAGATTCAGTGCGACGCCCTTGCCTGAGGACATTTTTGTTCCTTTGTTTTTGGTTCGGAAGTTTGAGCTGAGGAGCGGCCAAAAAATCAAGGGGTTGGCGAGGCCTCCGCGTGATCGCGACAAGTTCCTGGCGATTGAGCGAATTCTCTGTGTTGAAGATGTGGAGATTGATAAGTGGCAGACGCCGATTCATTTTGACAAGCTCACAGCGATGTTTCCGAATGAGCGAATCATTTTGGAAACTCCCAAGGATGCTTCCATGAGCGCTCGGGTGGTGGATTTGGTGGCACCTCTTGGCAAAGGGCAGAGAGGATTGATCTGTGCATCGCCACGTTCGGGCAAGACGATGTTGCTCAAGGAGATTGCGAAATCGATCATTGTGAATCACAAGGAGATCGAGTTGCTGATTTTGTTGTTGGATGAACGGCCTGAGGAGGTGACGGATTTTGAGGAGACGGTTGCTGGCGGCCAAATCTACGCCTCGACTTTTGACGAGAGCCCGAAGAGGCATTCGCAGCTGGCTGAGTTGGTCATCGAGCGTGCCAAGCGATTGGTTGAGTCCGGCAAGGATGTGGTGATTCTTTTGGACAGTTTGACGCGTTTGGCCCGGGGTTACAACGCGCTGGCGGGTGGCAAGGGGCGGACGATGTCGGGTGGTATGGATGCGAAAGCGATGGCCAAGCCGAAGAAATTTTTTGGGGCCGCACGGAATGTGGAAGAGGGAGGGAGTCTGACGATTCTGGCAACGGCTTTGATTGAGACGGAGAGTCGGATGGATGAAGTGATTTTCGAAGAGTTTAAGGGAACAGGCAATTTGGAGATCACGCTTGACCGCGAGATTTCTGAGCGCCGGATTTACCCTGCGATTCACGTGCTGAAGTCGGGCACTCGACGGGATGATTTGCTTTATCACCCGGATGAGTTCCGTCGGGTGACACAAGTGAGGAAGCAATTGGCGGCGGTCCCGGCGGTGGAGGCGATTGAGCTTTTGATCAAGAACATCAACCGCACCCGCAACAATGCGGAGGTTTTGCTCACTGGTTTGAAATGAGCCTTCCCGCGTTACAGGATGAAGGAGGGGTGGCTACCGCGCCGCGAGTGGAACCGGATGATTTTGTATTCATCGACACGGCGGAGGCGCTGGTGAATTGGACAGCCCGGATGAGGGTTGAGTTGGAAGCTCATGAGGACAAGCGGTGCTGCCTAGACACTGAAGCAGACAGTTTGCACCACTTCCGAGAGAAGGTTTGTTTGCTGCAAGTGGCTTGTGCCGGGCATTTCGCATTGGTTGATCCGTTGGCGATTAGCGACATGACGCCGCTGCTTGATTTGCTGAATCTGGGTGAGTTATGGTTTCATGGGGCTGACTACGATTTGACTTTGCTGCAGCGGACTTACGGGTGGAAGCCTCTGAAGATGCGTGATACTCAGATTGCTGCGCGGCTGGTGGGGCATCGGCACTTTGGGCTGGCGGCGTTGGTGAAGGACATGGTGGGGATTGAGTTGTCGAAGGCTTCGCAGAAGGCCGACTGGAGTCGGCGGCCACTTCCGGATGTGATGCTGCGCTATGCCGTTGATGATGTGCGTTACCTGCTTTTTATTGCAGACCGTTTGTTGGGAGAGTTGAGGGCGCAGAATCGGGAAGAATGGTTTGTGGAGAGTTGTTTGGATTTGCAGGCGGATGTGGCGGAGCGTTTGGTGGCACCGAAGGAGGAGCCTTGGCGAGTTCAGGGGTCCGGAAGGCTGCAACCGAGGGGCCTGGCCTTTTTGCGGGAGGCGTGGATTTGGCGGGAGAGCATTGCAGAGGAGC
>Ga0164293_10001328_pt1 | contig 20540 bp, 22 predicted proteins | sample GEODES118metaG_FD_111487 | JGI IMG/M metagenome (GOLD analysis project Ga0164293, IMG submission 111487) | Eutrophic lake water microbial communities from Lake Mendota, Wisconsin, USA - GEODES118 metaG | ecosystem: Environmental > Aquatic > Freshwater > Lake | place: USA: Lake Mendota...
AAAGTAGAAGTCAAAGGTAGAGACCTGGGAAGGGGCTGCTGACTTGTTCTTTAGGACTCGGACCTTAATTGACTGTCCTACACGGCGCTTTTCTTGGCCTGTACCAACCTCAATCCACTCATCTCGACGGACCTCGCAGCGGGTAAAGAAGGCGTAATCCTTGCCTAGACCACCTGGGGTAGTGCGTGGGTCTCCATACATGACGCCAATCTTTGAGCGCCACTGGTTAATAATAATTCCGATAAAGGGACGCTCCTCCTCTACAAGGGAGCGCTTAGATGCCTTGCCTACCTTACGGAAGAACTTGTTAGTAAGGAGGGCGCCGCGACCTACAGTAGATTCCTCCATCTCCTTATCGTCCTCTGCTGTAGGGACCAAGGCAGGTAGCGAATCAAGAACAATACAATCAACCGCTCTACTTTCTGTAAGTTGGATAACGGCTTCATACGCTTCCTCCATAATATTAGTTGACACTACGTAAACACGTGAGGTGTCTACGCCACACATAGTTGCGTAACTATCTACCCACTGCTCAGCAGCAACCCATACAGTAGTGAAGTCTGGGTTTGCTTTTTGATTTGCTGCTACAGTCTTTAATGCAATAGCAGTCTTTCCGTTGCTGGCTTCTCCAATTAGTTCATGCCATTGGTTAGCAGGCCATCCGCCACCAAGAGACACGTCTAAGGCTAGAGAGCCTGAAGTAAAACGAGGAGGCTGTTCAATAATTTCTGAACCTAATACAACAGTTCCGTCTCCATACTTTTTATTAATGCTGGCAATAGTTTTAATTAGTTCTGCGTTTTTCATTATTCAATCTTTCCGATAATGACATTTGGATTCCATCCGCCTGCCTGGACTTGTCTTGATGGTTGCGGTGCACATGCACTTTGTTGACCTGAAACGATACCTCTACCCATGCCACTACCTGATTGGACTATTGGATATCCGCAATCGTAACATCGTTTTCTAGACTCTGGAGTAGCGCCACCATAGTTATTGCTACCACAGCCTGGACAACGCTCAGCTTGCGGTGTCATCTGCTGTGTTGGTGGATACTGTGGCTGTGGCGACTGTACATAGGTTGCTGGTTGTGGTTGTACAACACCTTGTCGTTGTGGCTGTTGAGGCGCTTGCGTACCTAACTTATTTGCCCACCAATTACTGCTCATCTAATATCCTTTTCTCCCATTCCGCTTCCTGTATTTCCCCTGGCTCAATTAAGCCAATCTCCATAGCAGAGGCGAAGGCCCCAATAATAGCGGATAAGCTAACAACTTTATATAGCACCTTCATGGTGTCTAGTTCACGCTCAATTTCTTCTTTGTCATCAGGGTTCCTTTTGACAATCTCATCTACCTGTACCCCAGTAATAACGTCGGCTGCGATATCAGCAATTGCGTGTAGGTAGGGAAGCAGGTACTCAATGTTATCTAAACGCAGGTCGCTGTCTTCACGTTCCTTTTCATCACCCTCGGCGCTAGCCTTATTAAGACCAATGAACTCTACTACGTCGTTGGGCTCCCCTAGTTCCGTATCGTATACGTACCATCTAGCGATAGTGCTTAGGGGAATATCTTTTTTAAAATACTCAATGTCATAAGGCTCTTCGCGTTTGTTAAACCACTTACGCATAAAACTCATTTTGCCTCTCCCCATCTCTGCACGACAGCAAGGTCTGCTATCAGTGGAATATCTAGTAGGTTGATGCCTTCCATAGCTTCTCTAATTGCCTCTCTAGTTTCATCAACTAAATTATCAGGAGCTATAGTCACCAACTCATCGTGAACGGTAAGGAGGAGGCTTGCACCTTCTGGTATTAACTCATGCGCTCTAATCATAGCAAGTTTCATGATGTCAGCAGCAGACCCCTGGATACGGGTATTGAACGCTTGACGCTCAGCACCAGCACGCTCACCTGGGTTCCTGCTGTTTATTTCTGGTAAGTAACGCTTACGACCTAGTACGGTGGATACAAATCCAGCCTTTCTAGTAACCCCAATAACCTTGGCTCGATAGGCGCTAACGTTCTGGAACTTATCACCGAAGCTACTTAGCAATCCTCTAGCCTCAGTTATCGAACAACCAATTGAACGGGCAATCTTGTCTGGCCCTACGCCGTAGGCCATAGAAAGAACAAGCACCTTACCTGCTGCACGGTTTACGCCCATGACATCACCTACAGTTGTATAGATATCCCCACCTTCTAGGTAGTTCTTCTTCATAATAGGGTCGTTAGACATTGATGCAATAACACGTGGCTCAATCTGTGAGTAGTCAGCAACTACCAGCTTGTAACCTTCTGGAGCGTAGAAGAGGTTTCGGATAGCTTTACCATGCGCGGTGGCTGGGTTGGGGACGTTCTGTAGATTAGGGTTACGACTTGAGAATCTTCCTGTCTCCGCTCCGTGCTGGATGAAGTCACCGTGTACTTTACCGTTGACGAGGAGACTATCTCTATACTCGACCTTTGATTTACCGCCTGTAGTTCTAACAACTTCTCCTCCTAGGTATGGGATTACGTATGTGGTTAACAACTTATTAAGGTCTGCATACTCAAGCATTGCCTTAACAAGTGGGTCCTTATCTCTATACGGCTCAAGCGCCTCGGCTGATACGGAGTAGTCCTCTACGGTTAACTCCTTACCTTCGGCCTCTTTCTTAATACCTTTACCTGTATAAATCTTTGGTTTCAACCCACGACCTGAAGGCTGTGGGGAGTACAAGAGGTACTGCTTCTCTCTGTTGGAGTTAATATTAAATACAACACCAGCAGTTCTATAGATATCTTCTCTTGCCTTTTCAATGTCTGCTTCTAGTTGAACATGTAAAGCAGCCAAAGCATCCTGGTCAATAGGTGCGCCAGCAAGTTTCATATCGCACAGCACTCGTAGAACATCCATCTCTAATGCCATGATGTTCTCTACGCCAGCCTTTGCAATCTTTTCTTTAACAACCTTCCATAACATGAAGGTGTACTTAGCATCTAGGTAGGCATACTTAGCAACAATGCTAAATGGGTGAACCTCTACCTGAGCACCAACACCCTTCTCCATCTCATAGCCCAACTCACGCTTTAAGCAGTCATCAAGGCCACACTTATTTTTATTACGGTTGTCGTATACAAAAGAGCCAACCATGGTGTCAAAGTATGGAGTAGCAGGGACCTGACCATCAAAGTATTTGGTGATGGAACAAAGGTCGAATACTAAGTTATGACCAATCTTTAGCATGTCGCTGAAGAACAGCGGACGCAGTGCAGTAAACACCTCTGCTGGATGTAACTGCTTAGGTGGCTCTGTAAAAACATGTGTGTGTAGCTTTTTATTTTTTGAGTAGTCAACGTCATTAAGCTTTAGGCCTTTTTCAGCCTTCTTAGCACCTTGTCCAGTAAGCGGCTTAATAACTTCAGCCAGTTCACCATTTGGGTGACCTAAAGGAATAACATCACCACGACCATATGTAGCAAAGCTAAGCCACATAATCTCATTAACAACGGACACACCTCTACGTGGTCCAACAGTTTCGCAGTCAAAAGCAAAGGCATCTTGTTTCAAGTAATAGGCAACCATCTCATCGAGTTGCTCTTTAGTAGTTATTATGTTCATCGCATCCTAAAAATAAGTGAAGGCTGGGGGCGTTGCACGTGTTGCCCCCAGCCTAGCACTAGTGATTAAAGAAGGGAATTAGCGATTTCTTCTAGCTCTTCCCATGTGTGCTCCTTAATGATGGAGCGTGTGTAAGGCTCAATCTTTGCTACTTCAGCCTCAGCAAAAGCTGGGTCAATGCCCCAGTCCTCTGCAAGGTCGCGAGCCTTGATTGCTTGTAGGTGGTAGACAGTTTGCTGCATCTTTCCAGTGCGGCTAATAGCCCAGTAGTTCTTAGTCAAAGGTCCCTGTGGGGAGAACTCTGCTGAGTGTAGGGTCTTATAGAGACGTGGACTTGCAACCAACATCTGACGTACTACGCCTGACGGGGTGATAACTGCGATGGTGAAAGCACGCTTATCTTCAGGCTTGCTTCCGAGCTTTGTGCACAATGGGTCGTTAGGTCCAAGTGAGACGTAAGACTTCTTGCCAACAGTCTTCTGTTGTAGGAAGTGTTGCTTGTAGATAGCGAAAGGACCAGTTTGGTCAATGAACTTGATAACGGTGAACTCACCATCACTGAACTTAAACTCAGTTGGGAAGTCACCTGATGCGGTTGTCAGCTGTTCTGCTGCTGCCCAACCTGATTGAACTGCATTGCTGCTTGGTGTTGCTGGACGGTCATCAACAGCTGTTGTTGAAAACGCGTCTGTTGCTGGCATGTACTCGTCGGTACGGTCGATTGCCATAGGGCATTTCTCCTTAGTTTCGTTTGATTCATAGATTAAGCTCGGCGGACTTTATGTTCTGCCAAGCCTCAGCGATTGCGTTAGTCAATTGCTGGTTAGGCCATTGTATCCTAGTTTTATCTAGGAGTCCAGCCTTTCCAAACAGTTCTACTATCGCATCAATTTGAGCACGTGAGTATAACCTACGCCCTCTCATCTTTTCGCCATTTTTTGTTTCTTTATCAGATAGGCGATATGGAGCCTGAGGTATGTACTCTTGTTTAATCCAGTAACGGATTGTTACAAGGGGCCTACCTAGTGCCTGTGCCAAAGCACCCACCTGATAAAACTCGTGTAGTTCTCCAGAAGGAAGTTTTCTAAACACAGCGTTGGATGTCCAGTCGGAATCATCTTTTACTGCGCGTTTGTTTTTTGGTTTGGTCTCTCTACGCTTTTTCTTACTACCTGGATAGTAAGTATCTAGGTCAGAGAATAGGTTATCAATCTCGTCCACTACTCTTACCTACAATAAATGCGTAAGAAACTTTTGGTGGGAACATAGTATCGATATCTTCTTCAGTAAGGTGTCCGTTATAAAACGCAGCCATAATTGCTGACTCATCTAATGTTGGAACCATCTTAATGCACGTATCTTTAATACCCTTTTTACTAAGGATAATCTCTGCTGCATTGATATCAAGGTTTTTAGTTACGCGCTTCTGTTTCATAATCTGTTCTGCATCTTCTACTGCAAGAACGATATGTCCGCGCTCATCTTCAGTACCGAACTCGTCAATACTTTCTGTTAATCTTTTTTTAATCTCTGCTTGACGCTTTGTAAGCAGGTCGACATTATCTTTCAACGCCTTAAACTGGCGTATGTCTTCTTTGATGGCATCTGTGTTCATAAGTTTCCTAACGTTTAGCTGTTAGGTAGAACTTAATGGATGACTAGACGGCTGTCAAGTTACTTTGCGTTATTAGCCTTTACGCCACGGTAGCCAGTTTTTTTCTTATTCATAGAGCCTGGCTTTTTGTAACCTGAGCCGTTTGGCGCAGCTGCTTGACGTTGAGCTAGCGCCTTAGCAATCTTATCTAGGTGCTTTCCCATTTAATTATCTACTTTAATATAATCTTCAAGGGCTTCGATAATAATGCTGGTCACTGTAACCTTTTCAGCTGCAGCTTTCTTCTGGACCGCTGTCCACAGCTGGTCTGATACGCGAATAGTACGCGTAGGAGTCTTAGGTGAGTTAGGCATCCTATAAGTGTACATGCCCAACGATTATCGTTGGGTGTAAAGCTCCCCCCCATGGATTCGAACCACAATTAGAGCATCCAGAGTGCTCTGTCCTACCGTTAGACGAGAGGGGAATGGAGCGGTTGACGAGGCTCGAACTCGCGACCTGCACCTTGGCAAGGTGCCGCTCTACCAACTGAGCTACAACCGCATCGCTGCCCCACCTGGACTCGAACCAGGGACACTCGCATTAACAGTGCGATGCTCTGCCAACTGAGCTATGGGGCATTAAACGTTGGCGTTCGTCAGGTAGGACCTGAGGCTGTCAACGGTCATGGATATCTTATCACCATCTTCAATGCCCTCGCCGTCAATGATGGCGTTGGCTACAGAAGACTTTTGTTGAAGCATCTCGTGCTGGCGCTCTTCAATAGAGCCAGAGATAATTAAATCTTGAATTACGATTGAGGGCCAGGTAGAGGACGCTCTTTGGATTCGGCCATTCCTTTGCGTCGCACTGCCTGAAGACCAAGGGAGGTCATAATTGATAAGCAGATTAGCAGCAGGAAGGTCCACACCGTAGCCCCCAGCGTCAGAACTAATAAGTACGCGTACATCGGGATTAGTATTGAAGTCAATTTTGTTACGTTCTTTAGTTTTAGCATCTAACCTCCCAGAGTACTTGCGACAAATTTCAGGACCTAAAGCTTCTTCAACCATATCTAACATATCAACATAGGTAGCAAATATAACAACCTTGTTATCGTCGCTTTGGTCTAAGAACTCTTTAACATATTGCGTTAGGTAATCTAATTTAGGTGAGCGGTTGCACCCGTCTAAAGCACCAGTATCTACGAGCTCTGCAATGTATGAAGAACCCTCTCCACTCATTAGTTTAAACTTTGTAGCACTAGTCTTTAATAAGTCTGGGTGAGAGCACAGCATCTTGAGTGCGCCAATCTTGGACATGATGCGACCGCGCATCTCATCCTCAGGACCACCACGACGAGACTCCATACCGTAGTGAGCCATGATGTTGAAATTAGAACCAAAAAGCTCGTGCGCCTCATCAAGGTCAGATAGTAAGTCTTGACCTATGCGTGTGTATAACTTGGATGATGCCCTGTCAAAAACAATATGCATAGGGTCTTTGTGAATTGTATCTGGAAGATACGGTGCAACATCTGGGTCCTTCTGTGCCTTACGTACAGAGGCTTCCTTCATCTTAGTGTGAAGAGTAGATAGGTTGCGGTAGTACTGGGGCGCTCCCCAAGAGTTTCTTACGATAAAAGCAGCGTCAAAGATATCAAACCTACCAAGTACGCTGGCGTCAACGAACTGCATAATGCTATACAGCTCTTCAGGCTTGCCATTTTCAATCGGAGTACCAGTGAGTGCAAATCTATACGGCGCATTGATTAACTTCTTTACTGCTCGGGAACGTTTGGATTTGAAGGACTTAATGGCTGTGGCTTCATCGAGGACAACGAATCCTCTTGGTAGGTCTTTGATGGTATCCCAGTCATTAACAACCTGCTCGTAGTTAAGGATGATGTAATCAATCCCCGTATTCCGCCAGTCCATAGCTTCGGCGTACTGCTCTGCTCTTTTCTTTGGCGTTCCATCAATAACCAAAGCGCGTGAAGTTCCACCTGTGAATTTCTCAATCTGTCCAGCCCATTGGTATTTCAATGAGGATAGACAAATTATAAGACCAGGCTCTTTTACTTTCTTGGTATCCATCAGCCTTTCTATAGCGGCGATGGTTAACACGGTCTTACCTAAACCCAGGTCGTAGGCAACTAGAACCCTCCCGCGCTCGCACATCTTGTCGACGGCTTCGGGTTGGTAAGGTAGAAGGGTGCCAGTAAATGTCACAGGGGTAGCTCGTTGACTCTATCTTTAGACCAATGAATGTAAGACCTAACGTATACAACAGCATAGGCAAGAGCAGCAACAATGAATCCGTATTGCTCAGTTGTTACTGCATAGATAATCCATAGGCACTCATTAAAAAGAAGTAGAAGCCAACCCCAAATAGCCTTTCGTCCTACAAAAAATATACCTGTAACACCAATTGTGGCTAATACCCAAGACCAATACTGCATCATCTTAAATCCCGCATCCTTACAGCAATAGTTGTTTTTAGGTCCTCTATTGTACCTGCATTAAAGAAGGTCTGGTCATACTTCCAATTATCCATCTCGGTCTCTGACACATGCCCATTGACCGCCTCTACCCCAGGCCGAATAACACGCCATATCTGTGAGTTAGGAATTAGTTTAATAGCTTTAGCTTCGTTAATAAATCTAACATCAGTAACAACAAAATCTTTTTGAATACTATCTCTATTTAAATTTACAGTCTGTCGCACCCAGAAGTCCTCACCAAATAGGTCTCTAGCTCCCAAGCCTAAGTTCTGTAATAGAGTTCGTATCTCTGGAAATTCAACCTTTGCCCTGTCCCATCCGTAAGCATCTACAACACCTTTAACTCTGTAGCCTTCTTTAACAATAGGGTTCATCTGATACAAAAGCTTACGTATAGGGTCAGCAAACGCAAGACGAGTAAACCCGTACTCGGATAGATAGTTAGCCACAGTGTCTTTTCCTGACTGTGCGTAGCCAGATAGTCCAATAATCATTCGTGCTCCTCTGGGCAACACTCTTTGCATGCCCTAATTAAAGTGGGTGAACCTCTTAATGCTTCCCAATGGTCTGCAGTAGGCTTATCACAGAACGAGCAGTACTTAGCACGCTCTTTGTTATCTGCTGCGACCTTTTCTAGATAATCGCGCAGAGGACCTGCATCCATCCACTTAGCACTGCTGCTCATGGCATGAATCCTAGTATGTGTCTAGCGTTTTGCAAACCCCACTCTATTTCCTTACGAGACATGCCGCCCACATCTTTCTGGTCAGTCTGTGAGTAGTTAAAAAACCAAGACGATAGTCCAATATCCATGGCTTTAAATCGTAAGTCTTCTGTACAAGCCCGACCAGCATCATCATTATCTAACGCAAAGATAGGTCTGGTTGCCCCTCTAATCATGCTCCACTGAGTATCAGAGACAGCGCAACCATAAGTAGCCACCCCACCCTGGATGCCAACCGACGCTAAGCGGATAACATCTAGTGGAGACTCAACAACAATCATGTCTCCACCTTTGTAGTGCTCATACCCAAATAGGGCTTCACTCTTTTTAACTCCAGTGGTGTTCTTAAAGAACCTAGTCTTCTGACCCTTCTCTTGCCAACCTAACAACTTGTTAGTCATAGGGTCTCTGATGGGGATAATCCAGTTGCCTTGGTTAGAGTTCCATTTAACACCGTACTTAGCTACTGCCTCAGGTAATAGACCTCTACTCAAAGAAATGTCTTGTGGTACCTCTTTGAAAGCGTGAAGCATTGACTCATGGATTGGGGCGTACTCTTCTTTCTTAGGTTTATCGCCTTCAATCAGTTGCTTGATACGGGCGGTAAGCCTGTCAACAGTTAAATCTATATCTGTTATAGCATCAGTGCTACCACCTAAGTATCTAACTAAAGTTTGTAGGCCACCTTTCCAGTGACAAGAAAAACAAATAAATAAACCATTCTCACCATTAATCCAAAATGATGGGTTATTGTCTTCTTTTCCTGTACGTTCCTTGTGAGCAGGGCAGTGCAGTTGTATCTCGCTGTTTCTTATTGATACAACCTTTAGACCTAGAACTTCTAGAGTGTCCTCAATGCTAGATGTCATTTGAGTCAATCTCCCTAAAGGTACCTGTGCTCCAATCCCAGATAAGCGATATCTCCATACGTCCAGAGTTACGGCTTTCTAGCACCTTCAAGATACGAGTGTCGTCTACGTTTTCGTCTTCACGCTGTAGACCAAAGATAACGTCAGCATCCTGATGGAAGGAAGATGAATAACCGATTGAGTCAGCAGTTACTTGACCCTTACGCATCTTCCAGTTAAGTACCTGAGTTGTAATAACTACAGGAACTTTGTACTTCTGTGCCATGCGCTTTAGGGAACGAGTGATATTAGTAATGGCCTGCGGAGTATTGGCTTCACCAGTCTGCTCATCAATCATCAAGTACACACCGTCGATAAATACAATCTCTGGGTGCAACACTGATAACTTGCTAGAAATACCAGAGACTGTTGAACCATTAGCGGAGTCAACCAACCAAAACGGTTTACGCATGTTCTCCATAGAACGTAGCTTTGCTTGGTATCTTGCTTCTTCTTCTTGGTCAAGCAAACCATTGATAAGACGTGTGTGAGAGATGCGTGCTCGCATAGCATCGTAACGAGTCTGCTGTTCGTGGTTACTCATTTCAAATGATTGGAACATAACAGACTTATCTTGTAGGTGAACGTTCTGTGCAAACTGTAATGCAACTGTTGACTTACCAGTTTTAGGTGGAGCAACAATCACAATCAACTGACCAGGTTGTAGACCACCAGTAACTTGGTCAACGCTAGGGAACCCTGTTGCTGTTCCAAGTAGACCTGGGTTGTTCTTACGGAAGGTGTACTCATCCCAACGCTTCTGTGGTTCATCAATAAGGTTTACATCGCTGGTCTTACCTAGGCCGTCCTCTTCTAAACCAATGATGCCAGCCTGAACTATACGCAGTCCCTCTTCGTGGTCTTTAGTAGCACCAAATGTAGTAGCTGCAGACTCAATCATCTTTAAGAATGAAGAGGAACGTCGTGCAGCAACAACGCTGTCAATTAAATACTCTAGGGCGTCAGGAGACTCATGCTGTTTCCATGATGGGAAGTTCTGCGTTACTACATCAAGGCTTGGGCACTCTGCATACTTAGAAAAATGGTCGCGTACAAAAACCCATACACGTCTTACTTCACCATCTACAAACCATGCGTCTTTAACACCACGGTCAAATAATGGGGCGAGGTCGCGGCTCTCTAATACTTTACTTAATAGTCGTAGTTCGTTGTTCATTGTAAGTCAGCGAATGTCCTTCCCCAGTGTCCGTAACGTAGGAGGCGAGAGTCTACATCAACAACGCCAACTACTTCAGGTCGATAGGGAAGTTCGCTGAGCAAGTGTTTGTCCGATTCATACGCCGTGTAGTATCTAAATGGGTTAGTACCCATGTTGTCAAGTGCATCCATAGTTTCAGATAACGTATCGTTATCATATTCAAATGATACTAATTCAAGCGTGAAACCTGCCCTAGTTGTAAAAACATACAAATAGGACAAAGCATCACGTTTAAACTTTTTATTTACTTTTACGGATGGGATTACTAAAAGCTTACGCTTTACTGTCATCTCCACATCCATAATAATGTCTGTGGTAACTAATATCCTTCTGGGGAGTTCGTTACTGATATCCCCATTCTTCATTAAAAGACTTCTATCTTACCGAAGTTTATTACAAACTCCCTGAAGGCTTCTTTTGATGAACGGGCATTACTGATGTCGTCTTTAGACGCACGACTAGAAAACTCTAGTGGGTAGTTGTCGCCACCGTTTGCTTTGATACGTGCGCTTACAAACTTAACATGCTTACAGGTGCTACGACCTTGATAACCAGGGCAGGTGCAGTACAACTTGTTGTTGTCGTCTACTGATACTTCATAGATACCAGGACCAGGCGACTGTGTTTGACTAAGAAACACTTGTACTAGTTTAGTTTCCATTACCTTGCTCATTCTCGTAGGTCTCCTTTGTTAGTAACCATAGGCAAATACATAAACGCTTCCTTAGCAAAACTTTCAGTAGCATCTCCGTAAAGACTACCCCAGTCGTCAAGACTGACGTTAGTGGTTACTATGGTTGGCAGTCCAAGGTTGAACCGTGTACGTAGTACATGATGCAGAACGTTCTTCTGCCACCCACTTAGGCTGGCGTGCTCCTTACCTACATCGTCAATCACTAGGACTCTGACGTTATAGGAGTCGTGCGCTTCACCTAAGAGACCATAGTAGAGGACCTCCTCCCAGTCTGTCGGGCTATCCATCATCTGACCTGATAATGCAAGCAGGTCATTGAAGGTCATAAAGTAGCAAGGACGGATAAGTGTTAGGCCGTCCTCTACATCAAAGGCAGACGGAGGGGAAAGCCGCATGATATCTTGGATGGTTGCAACAGCCACCGTTGATTTACCACGTCCTGGCTTACCTGCAAGCATTAATCCTTTGCCACAGTGTCTGCTACCAGAGGCTCTTACATTAACGCCTTGGTCTAGCAAACTAATCCAACCACGTATCTGTTCGATGTCTTCGGGGTCAGTATCAACGCAGTCATCTAGTGTCCAACCAAGTCGTGCTTTAGGGATGTTGGAAGATTTAATCCACATCTTGCGACGAACTTTTTGCTCTTCTACTTTGTACATTAGTTCAACCCTAACAGCTTTCGGTTCTTTGCTCGTGCAATGGCAACAGCATCTAGGTCTTCTTCCTTTACAGAGCGCTTGGCTTCGCCAACCTTTGACGGAGCCCAGTTGATAAAGCCCCAGAAGATTTCTTCTGGGTTATATAACTTAGTCTTATCAAACTTTTTTGTCGATATGTAAGCATCAATAAGATACTTATCAATCTCGCCGTTGGTGTCGTTGTCTATACGGAACAGGTCCATAGCCTTAACCAACTTAGGTCGTTGGGATAACGCTACATCCTCCACGTTCCAAATCTGTTTTACCTGTTCGGCAAAGTGGTTAACGACGTCGGCAGGCGACCAGTCAACTACAGCACGGCTGGCGCGGATGCGCTGGCGGTTCTTGTAGTGTGCCTCTGACTGCTCCTTGCGCTCCTGCTTCTTGCGCTCTTTGTCTTTCCGCATCTCATCAGCTAAATCGTCTGGGTCTATTGGCGTTGAGCCTAAGCTCATGATTCCTCCTATTTTTTCGTTTCCTTCTAGTGCGGAACTCTGTTCCGCACCTTGGTTAACTGAATAAGGATATAAGCCATACTGCTCATTGCTATATGGAATATCTGCTTTATAGGTATCTGCTATATTGCTATTCAGTGATATGGAGATTCGGGTTTTACCGTTCGGTAAAACCCTTAACGGTTTCTTACCAGTCATCCAGTTATGGGCATACTCTACGCCCTCTGGGGTCATCTCCACTTTGTACCAGAATGTCCCTTTTGCCGTTTTTCCGTTAGAAAGCCGTACAAGGCCAATAGAGGCTAGTTCTGCCAGGGCAGAATCAATCTGCCCACGACCTACCTCAAAGTCCCTAGAAAGGCCTTTAACGCCCTCTGGAGCCCCATAAACGGCTATATGTAGGAGTACAGCTAAGGTCTTAGGGTTTAGGGCCACTCTGGGCCTTCCACTCCTCGATGAATACCTTGGCGAATACCCGAGCTATCGCTTCGATTCCCGCATAGATATCTTCAATGTCTTCGTCGTCTTCGTACTCTTCGTCGTCGTCTTCTTCGGTGGCTTCTTCCTCGTCGACTTCTTCTTCCTCCTCATCGGTCTCCTCGCTTTCTGTGACCATCTCAGCTTGGGGGAATAGGGTTGGCTCTGGCTCCTTAAGAGTTTCAGATGGTGTTATCTCTGACAGCCCGTTAATCAAGTCATAGCAAGGGATGCCCGCTTTCTTACAAGACGCCAATACTGCAAGCGATGCTTCATCCCCGTCATCCCAAAGAAGGAACGCAGATGTGTCCGCGCCAGCAACTATCTCTACAGATTTTTTAATTGGCTCATCATCATGAACTACTGATGCGGCAGGCATGTTGCCTAAGTCAGCGTCTGGCTTTGCAACCAGAACTATCTCTTTGTTTTTATCTTTAGCAAACTGTGCAACAAATACCTGTGATGGTGTTGCCATTTTTTCAATAGCGATTACAACAGTTCCGCCATCGCCTTTTGCGTAGTAATGGTCTTCCATTAACGCTTCAACGTTTTGTCTACTGGTGGCTCCTTTACCAGCCACTAGAACATAATATTTGCTCATAGGACCTCCTTAGGTCCCTTGTACCCTATCACTAATCTCTGGCAGTGTTAACAACTGCTGGCCTGTAGGTGGACACGCGCTCAACTATGGCAAGGAGGGCAGCGCCTAGGAAAGCTCCAGCGACTGTCCACAGGATGAACTGTTTAGTAGTTGAAATTTCAACTAAATACACGGCTACGCCTGCAAATATAATTGAAAGTACAGCATTAATTACGGAAGTAGGTATAAAAATACTTAATACGTCTACTAGATTCCGCACTGTAGCTAGGAAGAACCCAGTAAAACAACCAACGAGTATCAGCTCCAACATGGGAGCATCATACTACGTCTTTGGCTGAGCTAGGTATAGGGCGTAGGTAGAGCCGCTAACAAGCCACTCGTCTAAGGCACCTTTTGCAAGGCGGTCAGAGATAGCGACGCGGTTTCTGTAGTAGTGGCTGCGGGCTAGGTTAGGGGTCTGGCCTTCCCAGAACAGTTCAGCAGTAGAACCAAAGCCCTGGCTTCCATCAAAGTACTGGAGTACAAACGGACTGTTTTCAAACAAGGCGTTGTCCAATGCGATTGAGTCATTGGCTGCCCCATTAGTCCAGATAACAGACACGCTTGCATAGGCGGCGTTCTCAGGGGCTACCGAGGTTGCATTGATTCTTGACCATTCCGTAGAACTACTAATTGTTACAAGGTCAGCCAAATTACTAGAGATGGCGGTCTTAGTGCTGTCATACCAATAGATAACTGGTCGCACAGTTGGGGCAGCAGTTCCAGTAACTCGTCTTACATACACACTAAAAGTGTAGTTAGTAGATGGGTAATGAATATCCATGTAGGTTGCAGAAGATGACGCAGCATTAATTTCTGTGTTTCCAGTTGCAGGCTTAGTTACTAAGCAAGAGTTTCCAGACTTAGCGATAGTTCCCGCATCAGCGGTGAACGCCACGGTTGCGCTTGGGCTAACGGTGTAGCTGACTGTAAAGTCGGTAACTGCAGTAATTGTCTTTACTCCGTTATATGCAGCAGGCAAACCTTCTACTACAACAATATCGTTAGCTTTATACGCATGAACTGTTGATAGAGATATTTCTGCTGTTGTACCCGCCTGTTGATAACCTTCAATAATTAACAGGTCATCAATAGGGTCAGTTTGAGCGCTTGAGGCTGTTGGTGTTCCGTTTGTAAAACCCCAAGGTGCAAAGCTGTTTGCACTATTAAAGGTTGGGTTTTTAATTTCGTTAATGCGGCTAGCCTTCATAGTAATATGTACTTGACGAGCCTCATCAAAATCTGTAACAGCTCCAGCTTTTTCAAACTGTGCTGCATCAAAGTAGTGACGCTCACCGCTTGCGGCGTTGGCTACGCTAGAGATAGAGATAGTAGGGGCTGCGTAGTAAGACTCCTGCACGCGGTTAACGGTGGCTAGGAAGCCAGAGCCTGTTGCGCTACCGATGGAAGCTTTATCAAAAGAGAAGATGGTTGTTGTATCTGAGCCTTTACCACCATTTGTAATAGATAGAGATGACACTGACCCACCAGAGATAGCAATGTTTGCTCTTGGTGCAATAGTAAATGCTTTGCCACTAACTCTAGTTAGTGGAACGTTTGTATAAACGCCATCTGCGTACCCAGTTCCTGCGGTAGCAAAGAATGGGTTTAGAGTGATATTACAAGGACCTGCTGCAGTTACAACCGCTCTTGTTGAAAAGGCACCAGTTGCATTTGTTACAGGGTTACCTGTAGTAGTTGACATAAATGTTCCAAAACGGTCATACCAACTGATTCCCGCTGTAAGGCTTCGAGCAGTCGAGAGTGCCGCGGTATAGATGCTAAATGTGTAAGTATCTCCAGAGTTAATGGGGATTCCTAAAGTTTTTGGCGAGGCGCTTCCGCAAGATAACGTGACAACCTTAGGCGATGCTGTTGAGTTTGCTACAGATAAAACTCCACCTTGTTTATTTGGGTAAAGTGCGGGGGCAGTCGGTTCTGAGTATGGGGTTGGGTACGGAGTAACCTTTGGGTAAGCGTCTGCTTCTTTGTTAAAGGCATCTACCAAAGCAATATCTGGGCTAGAAACAATAACTTCAATGTAACTAAGTGGGTCAACTCCAGTGATAGATACAGGAGAGCTAGAGTTATATGCAGGGGATTTAAATCCACTGATAGTAATCTTGTCGCCAACCTTATAACCGTTAGCGCCAATAATCATGCGAAGGTTGTTGTTATTAGTTTGATACTTGGTAACAGACTTGACACCCATTTGAGATAAAGAAGCTGTGCTGTCTGGGGTTGTCCAGTGTCCAATACCTTCTTCAAATGAAGAGTCGTTGTAGTCCAACATTAGGTTGTGGCTTACTTGTAGGCCGTCAATTGTTGGGTTAGGTGTTCCAGCAATCGGTGCTGGACATGCCCATCCTGTAAATCCTTTTATATATTCCCGTAGACCTTGGGCTGAGCCTTTTTCTTTTGTTAGCTGAACAGAGTCTCTTACAAGGATACGCGACTGTTGAAACCCAATTTCTGGTTCATACCTAAGACCAAACTGATTTAACAAAAGTGGGATAGAGCTGGCTGTAACTCTTTCAAAGTTATAGCGGTCTGTAATAATTTCTGCTAGTGCTCTTGTGTGGTCTAGCTCGTAAGCAAATAGGGATAGGAAGTTACGCAAATCATTATTGTCTGTAGCTTCTGACGCTACATACGGGGTTGTTAACTTATAAACCTGTGGCAGATAGTTGTACATCTTGTCAGCGGTTCCGTAGTCTTTTACGGACATACCAGACATTCGTCCAGCTAATACCCAAGTGAGCTGTACAGAGTCAAATACAAAAATAGAGTAGAAGTAAACTTTTGAGTCTGCATTTATAAGAGATGTCTTATCTATGTAGAACTGAGGGTCTGCTCGTCTAGTAGTTTCAAATACTTTATCACCGTCAGTTACGTTTACAGGAAATCCGTATGGGCTTCTTACTAGGCGTAATTTAACCCATGCACCCACTGGGCTTGTCCAAAATAGGGTTAGCTGGTTGTACCCAGAGGACAGCGCAAAAACAGGGTTAGCATCGTAATTAAGGGCGTTATCGTTTCCGTAGTAACTTAACGGAAAACTGGACGCGCTATAGTAATCAAGACCATACCGTGCCATTAACTAATTCCTCCACTTGTTGTCAAGTCGATTCCCGCCACAGTTGTTACCCCAGCAACCTTGGTTACCTCTAGTTGAGGTAGTTCGTTCTCTAAACAAATGATGTCTTTTACAGCTAACAACGCAACCTTTCCAACAGGGGATACGGCTGCTGTAGAAACGTTTGTACTAATAACAGAGTAACTAAATGTAGTAGGAGCTACAGCTGTAACAACAAAGGCGCCATCAAAAGGGGCGTTAACACCGCTTACCAACACAGTCTCTCCAACTTGAAGGTTGTGAGTTGCTGTAGTTGTAAGCGTGGCTACGCTATTTGATAGAACCTTGTTATTGATGCTCCATACCTTATCTTCGTCTTTTCTAATCATCTTGCTCATAGAGACGCGGGCAACCCCGTCTACCTCTCTAATGACGCTTAGTACGTCGGCTGTAGTGATACGGTCATTAAAAGACACGTTATCAAAATCAAACAGTTCAGTAATAGCTTCTCTGATTGAGGCTGTTACTTGGTCAGCTCTAAACTGCGGTAGTACTACACAGTCTAACTTAAGTCGTACGTCTACATAAGCAGGCGGCTGAAGCGTGATTGAAGTTCCTGGTGGAGTCTTGTCCTCAAAGAACTTACCAATATTAACGGCTAGGTTGTTAAAGATATCAGAGGCTGTTTGCCCATCTGACTGAAGACCCGAGTCACCGAACGGTGCAATATAGATAGTTACACTGCTATACACATCTGCAATAGAGTTAGCTTTGGCTACACCAGGTACCTGAATAGCAATGTTAGAGTAGTCAGATAGTGATACAGCACGGTTAAGTGCTCTCACGCTCTTAGGGGCATTGATACGAATAGAGTCTGTTGCCTCTGGGTCAGCTCCGCCTGTAGCAGCCCCAGAGGTTTGCCCAACGTCTTGGTTATTTACAGTAAGGCCAATTGTCGCATTTGTTTTAACAAACTTAATAGTGTTAGCTGCAACGTTACCCAGCTTGCCTCCACCAATACGGTAGGTAGCTTTAATAGTTGCCTGGTTTGCTGGGATACGTCCGCTGATTCCGTCACCAAACTGAACGTATGTAGTGCCTTCAGCATCTGTGTAGGTTGTAAACACTGGGTCGTAATCTTGGTAGTCAATTAGGAATGGGACATAAGAATACTTAACTCCAGATACATCTATCTCAATGCTTCCACCAATAACTGGGGAGTCTGGGATTGGGTAGAATTGATTGGCTGCACCGTTAGATACCCCTAGCTCTCCATCTGTAGGGCGTGTGATTGCGTCATACCCAAGTGTCTCGCCTTGAGTTGCCGTTACTGTAATAGAACCATTAGTTGTTCCTACCTTTGCAGGCACAGTTACCGCACTGTCAGTTTCAAAAATAATCTGGGTTGTTGAACCGCTGTTTACAACAGTAGTTGATACCTGAGTTCTTTTTGGTACGGTGATAGTGCTTCCAGTTGAGTTCTGAAAGGTCAGCGTAACCTTGGCAGCTGTAGATTCTGTGGGTGTGTACCCCAGAAGGCGTGCAATTTTTAAAACGTTATCTCTTTGGCTGGAGGTAGTAATGAAAGCCTCGTTCAAAGAACGGTCGATATAGTAGTTAAGCTGGTCACCCATGTATGCAAACAACTCAATTAAGGTCATGCCAAAGTCTGCTGGGTCGCGGTTAGTCCAGTTGGGAGCAAAGTACGGGATGAGAGCTGCCATCTCTTCTTTGAGAGATAGGTAGTCACGAGAGGTGTAATCTACTTGCGGAACATAGTTTTCATTTGCCATTATCGGACCTCCTGTAGTACCTCTCCAGCTCTGGAGAACGTCTTAGTCTTTATACTTAAAGACTCTGTTAATGTCTGTTGGGACTTTCTATATCTAACCTCTAGCTCTAGTGTGCCCTCTCCGTCTACGTCTGGAAGGACCTCTATAAACTCTAGGTAAGGAAAGAACTCTGTAAAGCATGCGGCTACTGCCTCAGTTGCAATTGCTATGGCAGTATTTTCGTCTTCAAACATGGTCTCATAAATTGCGCTACCAAAGCTTGGTCGCATAACTCGTTCGCCTGGACGACTCATGATTGCTAGCACAAGTCTATCTTGGATAATCTTGGCCTCGTCTGTTGTATAGGAGACTTCTCCCGCAGAGTTAAAAGAAAAAGGTAGAGCTATGGCTCGTTGTGTCACAGTTCAACTCCCATCCATACTGGAAAATTAGGGTCTCCGCCCTCAAACATAACCCAGACCTTTTGACCTAGCTTAGGTACTAGTCTATGCGGTGTATGCTCAGGTGTCAGGTTTGTCTCTTGGTCATCATTCCATTTGTTGTCTGTATCAGCGTCGGTTTCGTGCTCATGGTCTAACGTCAATGAGTTTCCCGTATGGTTATTGGTGTGGGGAGTCGTAAAACTGAAGGAGTGTGTATGAGACCCAAAGGTAGAAACTGTCGCCCCTCCCGTTGTGCCCGACACTGAGTGGTCCGCGTGAGCTTCTAAAAGTGCGGCTACCTCAGCAGCTAAATGTTTCTTGTGGTCAGGGTGGTTGCTGTTAGATGTAACAGGCAAGCATGCTCTAGCCCAACCAGTCTCTGATTGACCTAGTACCTGAGGTACTTGTAAGCGGATGCGGTTATCGTTTTGGTCGTCCTCTACATCCACGCAGATGCCTAGGTAGAGTCCATAGAATCTTTTCTCGTCTATCATAGGGCTGCTCTGCTCCTTACCCTGTTAGCCACGGTAGGTGACTTAATCTTTTTAGGAGTAAAGGTTACCCTAGTAGTTTTTTTATCAGCAACCCAGGTAGAAGGCTGCTTAGTTTTTGCAGTGACCTTCTGTCTGTTACCAATCTTTCCAAAGCTTCCTTTGTTTTGATTGCTACTTCTACGGGCTGAACTCTTTATAAGAGGCTTGCTAGTCTTTGGTCTACCAGAAGCTACTCCAGGTTTAATTAATCTTTTTGGGCTGCCAGGGACTGCAACTTCTAGTCCAGCTACTCCATTTACAGAACCTAAAGAGTCAGTTCCTACAACAATATTAGTAACGTAAGTAGGGACGTTTCTTTCGGTCTCAACCATTACGTGTTCCGCAGACAGGACAGTCCAATATCCAGAGTACGTAGGACCGAGCCCAGATAGATAAACTGGCATATTAGGTCTAAGGGTTGGGTCACCAATCACACTAGCTGTTCCTCTATATGGGAACGAGTTTCTAGCTTCAGCCGCATCTGCTTCGTAGGTTGCAATCTCTGCATTAGGGGCTACAACTAAAGAGTTAAAACGGTCAAAGAACTCGTCTTGACGTTTTGCCTTTGTAGTCTTATTTCTCTTTTGCTTGGTCTGAGCCATAGCAGCTTTAGAGAATCTGTCTACACCGCTAATAGCTACAGCAGACTTCATCTCTCCGTCGTACTCTATTGACTCTCCAATAGATGGCTGAAATGAGTACAACGTAGAGCCAGTAACATCGCTGGCGTCTTTCATTACAAATACCTTAGCGGTGTCTTTGTATAGCTCATAGTCATTAAGGATGGGCTCAAAATAGATATCGGTGTTTTCCCCACGCAGGGTGTAACCAATCTGCTTTGCCAAACGGACAGCAAGCTGCCAGTCGGTATATCCCGCTTGAGATATCATTTCGTAAACTCTAGGGTGCGGCTTTCCAATAAAACGTAGGCTGTGTTTGATACAGATTTCTTTTATTACTTGGTCTGCCGTACAGTCTCTGTAAGTTGTTTGAGAAGCCTGCTTAAGGGGAAACGAGCCTCCTATGCATACAACTTCTGTAAACATCTTTCCTGGGGTAGCAGAAGGTGTGATGTGGTGAATGTAGCCGAAGAAGTTTCTAGGTGTAGTGTTCGCTGACAAGGTAACTTCAATAGGAGTGCCTGGTCTAATCGATTCGTAATTAGGGTTCCAGTCTTTAAACGTTAAAATTAAAAG
>Ga0164293_10001330_pt1 | contig 20524 bp, 23 predicted proteins | sample GEODES118metaG_FD_111487 | JGI IMG/M metagenome (GOLD analysis project Ga0164293, IMG submission 111487) | Eutrophic lake water microbial communities from Lake Mendota, Wisconsin, USA - GEODES118 metaG | ecosystem: Environmental > Aquatic > Freshwater > Lake | place: USA: Lake Mendota...
TATCCATCTTCCATTCTATGAGGAACTTTGTAATCTATATTTGCTCCCATTTTCTGGAGAGCAGTAACAACAATAGCTGTAGAAGTAATTCCATCTACGTCATAATCTCCCCATACAAATATTTTCTCTCCTGAGTCAATAGCTTTACTGATACGTTCAATTGCAATATCAGCATCAGGAAGAGACATGGGATTATGTAGTTTATTAATTTTCAAGTCTAAGAATTGTTCAGCTTTATCTATTGAATCAATTCCACGAGTCATCATAACTTGAGCAACTGGGATAGGTATTTCTAAATCGTATGCAAGTTCTTTGACATCTTGCATACTACATTCTCTCATTTTCCAAATTGTTTCGATTCTATCCATTATTAGCCCCAATATATAAAGTTTTCTTACCAGATTCAATCATTTTTTGAATAGTTTCATCCAAGAATGAAACTTCAAATTTTTGCGCAAAGTCATCAGGATCCATACCAAGAGGAAGAAATAATCTCAAAGCATTCAGGCCTAATTCTTCAATTTTATTAATTACTTTTTCAGATGCAATTTTTCCAGCATCATCGGCATCCATTACAACAACAAGATTATCACAGTATCTGGATGCTAAGGCAACTTGATGATCAGATATAGCAGTTCCGCAAAGGGCAACAGTATTTTCCAATCCATTGTCATAGAAAGAATAAACGTCAAAATATCCTTCTGTCAATATAAGATAATTCTTTTGACGTGCCATTGTTTTAGCGATATCGAGAAAGAATAAATTTTTATTCTTTTGATAAGGTTCGTTTATCCATTTGCCTTTTGACCATTTGTTTATTTTGTCAGCACACCTAGCTGGTTCATGTCCGTAAAGGTCCCAAAAAGCTTGAACAGTTTGATCTTTTAATTCTGGGATTTGCCTACCAGCAAGAGCAATAAAATTTCCATGAACGTCTTTAATAGGAACAATTAATCTGCCTTTTAGTAATGAAAATTCGTATCTGGAGTATGAAGGGCAAAATGCTACTAAATTGTTTTCTATTATCTTTTTTGAAAGATTTCTAGTTTTAAAATATTCTTGAACAACTTTGTTTTCATTGTAGTTGCGTAGAAATTGATTGTAGTTCAATTCAAAGCTGTTCATCAGTAAATTGTATCATTAAAGGAAAGAAAAGCAATTTGTAGGAAAAATATTGTAGTTTTCCCCAAAGGATAGATAAATGAATAAATTTCAAAAATTATCTCAATTAAGTAAAGACATAGAATTATTAGAGAATGCTGGCAAAATTAAAGCAGCAGAAGTTCTTCATAAAAAGTTTATCAGAGAAGCTCAATATGCAATGCCTCAGATGATGTCAATGATGCCTCAGATGATGCCAATGATGCCTCAAATGATGCCAATGATGCCTCAAATGATGGCAAGACCAACAATCGCTCCAACAGCTCTAGCCAGACCAGTTGTCACACCTGCACCAATGCCTATAGCCCAACCAAGAACAACTCCTGTTCAAACAATAGGTACACCAAATCCAGGAGTTAGTCCAGCACCAACTCCTGCTCCTAAACCCGTCCCAAGTCCAGGCAATATGAAGATAGCTCCAGAACCTTCACCAGCACCACCTCCGCCACCTTCTGGACAAACAACACCACCAAAGCCAACACCCACAGAAGGTGGAAATTATGGAATGATTCCTGGACCTGGCGGTAAAACAATTTTTACTGACCCTGGTACTGGAAATGCAGTAGATCCCCCTGGCAGCCAAGATTTGTTTGATACCTTTTACGGCCAATTGCAAGATGCTAACAGATATCCAGAACCTCACAGAAGTCAATATTTACAGTTCTTACGTGGCAAAATTAATGATAATAAAAAGAAATTAGGCGATAGACTGTTTGGCAGTTTATTTGATGTGTATTTAAGATAATGAGTTTTTTTCAAAAGTTATCACAAATTAACAAAGACATCGTATTACTTGAATCTTTTGGAGATTTTAAGGCTGCCGATGTTTTGCATAAAAAATTCATCAGAGAAGCACAAAATGAAGTGGAGCCAATTTCTTACTCGAATAAAGATAAAAAAAGAGGTTCAATTTATAAAAAAAGATTCAATGATAAGCTTAACAGAGGTTTATTAGTGAAAGATGAAAATAAAGATAAGTTTATAAGTTCGATATACGCTGATAGTTTTTTTTATGATGAAGATAAAGAACAACTTGAAAGTTTGATAAGACAAACAATTAAACCAGCTGCTCCATCTAGTACTGTTATTCCATCTTCAACATCGAATCCACAACAAAATTTCACAGAACTTCAAACAGATTTAGCTAAAGATTATATGGCACAGCTTAATGCAGCAAAAGGTGAATGGGATTTAGATTTTATTAAAATGCAGTATGAGAGACAAGGACTTCCCCCATTTGAAGCTAAGATTTTAGATGATCTTATAATCAAAATTAAAAGTTCAAAACGTAATAAGTTAATGACTGGCTTGAAATCTGACTTAGATGCCGTAAATGCAACTCCTGGAACTAACACTGAATTTATTAATTTAAATGAATCATCTATACCTAAACTTCAAGCTAGAATTGACCATTATAGACAAAAAATTAATAAATACAAAATTACTAAAGATCCAGCTATGCATAAATATCTTAAAAAATTCATTAAAAAAAATTATGATAATAATTTATTAGATTCAAAATCATATGTGACGTTTATGAAAGAATTGGGAATCAACATTCCTATATAAAAAAATCCCCTCAAATGAGGGGATTTTTATTTAGTCTAGCATTTGCTTTGCAGCAATATCAAAATCAATTCCACCATCGTCACCATCATCATCATCTTCATCTACATCGTCAGAAGATGGACCTTTACTGATTGCTTCAAGAAGATCAGTAAGTGGCTTACCAACTACTTTCAAACGACCACAAATAAATTCAAATGCTGTAGTAGAATTATCATTACGAGTACGCTTTTCAGGAGCTGGTTGAACCAATAAAAGTTTACAGAATTCATATGGGTCTTTAGATTCAATAACTTCTCCAGTATCAACGTTCGTATAAATAAACTTCTTACGAACTTCCTTGACGTATTCAAATCCCTTAGCCTTGGCCTTATAGAGAAATTCATCAACAGGATTAGTAGTTTCATCATCAGTGAACATAATCTTAAATTCACCAGTTACACCAGGCTGTCCGTAACGAGTTTTCATAACAAGAACTTTGCTCTTGCCACCAATTACTACATCTTTACCTTCAGCATCCTTCTTGGTAACTTGTCCAGCAGCACCGTTGATCTTATTAATCCACAGACGCATATGTGTGAAGTAGTTCATTGCATTACCGCCAGAAGCAGTTTTCGCCATTGTTCCAGGCATCACCCCAGCGCCCATATAGAGCTGATTGATCAGTACAACAATAGTTCCAGATGCAGCAGTCTTAGCAGTTAAGTCTTTAGTTAGTCTTTTTACAAAACGAGCATGCAATCCAATAGTCTGAACTTGTTCCATAGATTTGACTAATTCATCGTTAGGTATCATTGCTGAAATTGAGTCAACAACAATTACAGAATAGTCTCCAGTTTCCACCATATACTTGAGTAGTTCACCGTACTTTTCTGCAGAGCCAACATTTTCAATAAGTAAAAGTTGACTAGTGTTGACGCCACAAGATAAGGCACGTAAAGGATAGTATGAATTCTCAATGTTAAAGAAAGCACACTTCTTGCCCATTTTTTGAGCCTCAGCAATTAGCTTATAGCCAAGCCAAGTTTTGCCAGACTGTGATTCACCACAAAATTCAATCAATGTGCCAGTAGGAATTCCCATACCTGCTCCTAAGATTGAATCAACTTCAAACACACCTGTAGGAATAAATTCAATATTCTCTACATCACCAGACTTAATACACTTTTCGTCAATACCAAGTGCCTTAAGTTTCTGCTTCAATAAACGCTCTTGATCTTTGTCAATTGCTTCGTTTAGTTCTTTTCTAGCCATATTTTGCTCCTAAAAAGGGATGGAATAAATCCATCCCTTCAAGATTACTTCTTTCCCATCCAGCCTAATGAGACGTCGCTATCATCATCGTCGTCATCATCATCTTCATCAAGAACTACAGCTTTTTTGGCAGTGCGAGCTGGCTTAGGAGCAGGAACGAATTCCTCTTCATCATCATCTTCATCTTCCTCAACAACTGGAGCTGGCTTAGCAACAGGCTTAGGAGCTTCAACAGGAGGTGAAACCTTGTAAGATGCGGATACAACTTCTGCTTCAGCATTCTTGGGAGCAGTGAATTTGAAGATCTTGGTCAATGGATATCCATAGGCAAAGAAATCTTCCCACTCAGGCATATTAGGATCTTCATCACGATCAGATTTGTAATTTACACGCTCTTTCATAAGATCTTCAGTAGATGGTTCGCCAGCCTTGCGAAGCAACTCAACCATTTCATCTGTAATATAAGTAGGCTTACCCTCAAAATAAAGAGTGTAATCTACTGAAAGAGGAGCTGGCTGACCAGTAGCTGTAGCAGTAATCTTTACACAAGGGGAATTACGAGTGCCATAATGACGACCATCGCCATCTTCATTCTCATTATCTTCATAATTCTGAATTGTCTGCTCAGCAATACGATTGAAGATGCTCTTACCCTTCTTAAGAATCTTTGGTGCCCAAGTACCATCTTCTTGCTTTTCAAGAACATTTTGAGCATACTGAGTAGTACCAATATAACCCATCTTTTTCCATGGGCACTGTGAAGGATCATCATGTCCAATTCGAACAAATGACTTATTCATGTCAGCGTCAGGGAATGGAACACGCTGAGTCTTTCCTCGAAGAGAAGAATCATTATTTGGATTTGGAACATAAACTTTGTCAGTGAATTCTGTAAAAGAAATCGGATCACCAATAAGCTTTAGACGGCGAACAACCTTAGGTGTATCTTTGACAGAAAGGTTGACGAGAATATCCTGTAAACGAGGAAAAGAATTACGAGGCTGTGATGATGCATTTGATTGGGCAACCATCTTTGTAGCAGAAACACGTCGAGTCATTTTATTTTTCTCCAATTGGGCTCTTCCGTCCCACATTTTTTAGTTTACTTTATGTTTTGTGCTTAAGCAATAGAAATTTAGGAAATTCTTGCATTTCTAGTTTTTACTATAGCATTCCCTTTATTCATGGGAGTTTTATCTTTCGAGTAAAGATTAGACATACCCTCTGAATTGAAGGATTGGTTGATTCTGGATAAAGCTTGATGCTCACGCAAAATTCTATCCATTTGAGATGCTGCAAATTCAATATTTTTCAAGTATTGCTCCAAATATGTTAGCAGCCTTTTGGAGTTTGTCATCGGAATGACAAATGGGTGTACAGTGAATGCAGCATTAGCATCTTTATCTTTTGCTGTCCCTGTAGATAATTTTATAGCCATTTCTCGAAGGTTTTTATGTGCTTGAGAAATCATTTCATAGTGAGCAAAAACAACAGACATTATTTCAGTCAATCTATTTCTGTACTGTACTTGTAAAGCATAAGCAGCTGAAAACGATTCAAATGCATAGTCATCTTTACTTGGAATAGAAACATCCCATTGCCTTATTTCTTTGCGAATTTCAATTTCATCATAGTATGGCAAAAGACTAATTGCATCTTGCCAAATTTGTACTTCTTTAGCAAATGAATCTTCAGTGACACCTTTGAGACGGCTTACTAAATCTTTTGAAAAATTGGGATCTTTCCATGAAACAGTTTCAGGCATAGGAGCCCAATCCAATGATGCAAGCAAAATTGAATTTTCTTCATCAAAATCTTCATCTTCTTCTGTCTTGATGTTAAAATCAGGATCTGCATATTCTTCGTATTCGTCAAAAATTCCCATAATATTTCCTAATCAAATAAACCATCACTCAATAAAGTCTTGATTGTTGATGAAGTAGATTTAGTCTTTCTTTCTTTGTTGTTAATTATATCATCATATGACACAGAATTTTTCTCTGAAAGTTTCTGCATCCTTAGAGAATTCTTTTCTTCTCTATTTCTTTCTGCAACAATATTGTCCCAGTATTCCATGAAATCTTCTACAACTTCAAATTGTAAAGTATCAGACAAGCAACTTAATGCATCATGTTCTGCAAGAAATGCTACCATACCACGATTAGGACGAGCTCTGTAAGCTAAATCCTTACAATCTTCATACGGTTGATGCTCTACAATATCGATAGCTCTAGCACCTACACCCTTGATAGCAGAAAGAGGAAGTAAAATTTCGCCCTTTTTGTTTACAGTGGTTTCAACACCAGATTCATTTACATTAGCTGCTTTTACTGGAATACGATCCATGCTACATTCTTTAAGTAGAACAGCAAGTTTATCTTCATCAAGTCTATCAATTTGAATACAAGCAGCCAACCACTCAGAAGGATAATAATTACGTAAATAAGCAGTGTAATAAGAAAGTAAAGCATACGAACAAGCGTGAGATCTATTAAACGCATATCCACCAAATTTAGCCATCAATGCAAGAACTTCATCAACAATTGCTTCTGGAATTCCACGCTCTTTGCTTTTAGTAGAAAATAAATTACAAACATCATCAAAATCTTTTCCTGATTTTTTTGAAATTGCTTTACGTAATTTATCAACTTGCTGCCATGTGAAACCAGCCATATCACGAGCTAAGAACATAGCTTGCTCTTGATAAACCATAATTCCATAAGTTACAGAAAGATGCTTTTCAATAATAGGATGAGCATATTGAATTGTTTCTGGATGTCTTTTGCCTTCTGCGTATTGAGGAATATAATCCATAGGACCAGGACGATAAAGCGCAGCAACAGCAATCAAGTCTTCAATATTACTAGCATTTACATCACGAAGAGCTTGTTGCATTCCTTTTGATGCAAATTGGAATACGCTTGCAGTTTTACCTCTAGCATAAATGTTCTTGAAAATTTTTGCATCATCAAGATTAATCTTCTTGAAATCGATATCTTTATTATGTAGCCTCTTGATATGCTCCAAACATAAAGCAACTTGATGAAATGCAGCAAGTCCAAGAAAATCATATTTGACAAGCCCTACACGTTCGACATTTTTCATATCGTATGCAGAACATAGGTTGCCTTTTGAATTTTCTATTGGAGCGTGAAGATACAGGGGTTCAGAACATACAAGAACACCAGAAGCGTGAACACCAAAATTAGAATATGTTCCAACTAATTGAATGGCGCTATCTAATTCTTCTTTCCACTGGTTATAGTAATGCTTAAACTCTTCATTTTCTTGAATAGTTTCTTCGATTGTTGTTCCTGGTTTTTTAGAAATACAAGCAGAAATCTTTAAAGCTTGATTGTGAAAATCATTAGGGTATGTATCTTGAAAATTTGTTGAAGCTTTAAGACATCCAACAACAGAGTTTTTTGCAGCGTATTTACCCCAAGTACCAATTTGCGCTACGTGATCTTCTCCAAATCTATCTTTAGTCCAATCGATTACTTCAGAACGACGAGAATCATCAATATCAGTATCAACGTCAGGAAGAGCGGCAACTTTAGAGATTACAAGACCATCACTAGGCATTTCTTCAGTAATTTCTAAAATATGAGCAGTCCAAAGTTGAGATTCATTATTCTTAGTTTTAATGCCCATTTTTGCAAGATTATAAATGTATGAAGAAAGACCTTGATTCTCCAATACCCATAATTCTTTTTCAATTTCAGGCTCAAATTTCTTATATTCAGGAAAATATTCTAACCATTGTTTGGTGATATTTCTTAACTTCTTACTGTAAGGAATTTGATCCATTTCACCATATTCATTGATGAATTGTTTTGCTGGAAATTCAGATATATCTATACTGTATTGAGTTCCACGGCCAGGGTTTAGGAAGCGTTCAAACATCAAATTCCAACGTACTGGATCTACATTACAAACCTCAAGACAGAAGTTTACTAATGATCCAACACCAGATCCACGAATGCCAAAATGGATGTCTTTATGCTTCATGAACTCGACTAATTCTCTTTGAATTAAGAAGTAGTCAGTTACACCCATGTACCAAATTTGACGCAATTCACTATCAAGACGAGCTAGATAATTGTTAGTAAATAAATTTGCTTGACGTAAACCAGAGATACAAAGGAAAGCTAAATAAGCTTCATTTGCTTTGTGGTGAGGAAGTTTAGATTTCCAGAAATTATTGAACTCTTGATTGTCTTTTGGAATACGAGCAGCTGGAAGTAAGTGAGGAACGTCAAGCTTAAAGAAATCTTCCACCATTTCAGATATAAGGACAGAATTCTTTAATGCATCAGGCACACTCGAACCAAAAATCTTATGCATATCATCATAAGGTTTTAGATAGAATTGATGACTTCCGTAAGCTTCTTTTTTGCCATTCTTCTTGTCAGTTCTGCTGTCTCTTTGATCACGCATTTGGATAAGAACATCATGGATTTTCCAGTCTAGTTTATCAAGATAGTGAACATCATTAGAAGCTACAACTGGAAGATCATATTTATTGGCAATATCTAGGAGGAAGGGCGTATTGTGTGCTTGTTCATCAATTCCGTGATGTTGCAATTCAATGAAATATCGATCTTGAAATACATTTTTGAAGCGATTGACAACACTATTAGCTGTTTCAACATCTTCTCTCATTAGGGATTGATTAAGTTCAGAAGCAAGACAGCCTGAAAGAGCAATTACGCCTTCAGAGTGCTTTTCAATACAGCCCCAGTCAACACGAGGAGAATAATAGAAGGCATCAGGATCATTGCCAAGAGCGGAAAGAGAAAGAAGATTCTTATATCCTGTTTCATTTTGAGCAAGAAGAGTTAGATGGTTTAATTTTTTACGCCGACCATCTTCTGTTTTACTCTTGTCAAAACGATCTTCACAAGTGTAAACTTCTATGCCAATGATAGGTTTGATTGGATCTAAGGTGCTATAGGAGCGACAAGCTTCAACAAATTCTACAGCACCACCCATTTTTCCATGATCTGTAATTGCTGCAGCTCGGAATCCCATTTCTCGTGCTTTAAGTGCATATTTGGCTGGAGTAGGGAGAGCATCTTGTATGGAAAAATGCGTATGGGCGTGTAAATGAACGAAATCTTTATTAGAACTACACATAAAATGCCTCTTTCACAAGCGCCGTCAAAGACAGTCATACACTTGTAATATTAGAGAATTGCTTTATTGCGACTCGAATAAAGTTTACCATTTTTTTCGTGATAATGCCTTGGTTCTAAATTAAGAATCAGGTTTTTATCAATTACTTTCAATGCCTTTGGACGAGTTCGCAAAGGCAATCTGTCAAACTCCAATAGCCTATAAGAATTAGAAATTTGTTTACAGATAATATAAGAATAATTTTTTTGGATGAGTTTGAGTTTCTTATACTCTTGCACTTGCTCATTTGTAAGGGATAATTTTGTCTTTTTTAAAGTTTTATCTATAACTTCGTGGTTTTGCCTTGAAGATATATATTTGCAATTTTTTATAGCATTTCTTATAGTAGATTCGCTTTGTCCAGTATAGAAAGAAATAGTTTGTATGGCTACTGGTCTTTCGTCTTCATAACGAGCAGTGAAAATAGAAATCAATAATTCTTTGACATGTTTAGAACTTTGACTTTGAAGAGCTGAAATTGGAACTGCTACAGGTTTTGATCTAGTAATTTCAGGCTTTAGACGATTGATTATTCTGTTTATAGAAAATAAACAAACAGTCTTTTTACCTGTACTACCGTGAGGAGTTGTCCAATAAAGATCAACTCCTTTTTTTATTTTTTCATAAACAAAAGTAGATGAAAATTGAAATACTTTTTTAGCTATATTTAAAATTTCTTCAACAGGAACGATACCAGAATTATTCTCATCAATTAATTTGGAAATAGCCCAAAGAATATAAACATCCACTTCATTGTGTTTTAAGACTTGGGCTATTACTTCAGGATTGAGAATTATCGTTTTGGACATTGTTAGCTAAATCTTCTAGTATCTTATTGGCTCCAGACCAAAAAATATACTCATAAATTTCTTCATCAGTATATCCTGGATTTTCTGCTAACATAAGCTGATTGATAAAATGAACTTTATTTGCAGTGAAACCTTTGACTAAAATATTAACTGGAATTTCTACTGGGGCCTTATCTAAAGTCATTTTTAGTTTTTCAATAATTTCAGTGCTGTTCATTTAATTCTCCCATCTTTATTTTTGCATCTTTGATAAAAGTTTTCCATAGACTATTTAGGGCTTGATGATTATTTTTATGCAATTCGTCATCTATTTGCTTATAAACAGAATCAGTCCAATCAATAAATTTTGGATTTAAGTTGGTAAGCCTTTCGTATTTCTTAATCTTTTCAGAAAAAGCAATAAGGAAATTTACTTCACTTACTCCACCAGGGTAATTGCTAGAATTGTTTTCTTTTTCAAGGTATTTCTTTATAGTATTGTTTACTTCACGCATAATATATTTAGCGTCAAAGTCAACAGTTTCTATGTCAATATTTGCATATATAGAAAGCTTTTGAATTGCTTCTATAAAATTAAATCCTTCTACTTCTTGAACAAGCTTTATTAAGTCTCCAGATGCTCCACAGCCAAAACAATTGTATGTATTTGAAGCAACGTTAACTCCAAAAGATGGATTATTGTCGTTGTGATCAGGCATTGGGCATCTTGTATTAGCCCAATCACTATTTTTTGAAATTATAAAATCTGAATCGTAAACAGACTCCATAAATTCCATAATATTAATTGATTCAACAAGATTGTCAATAAAATTTCTTGTTATCTTAGTGCTGTTCAAAGAGCATCCAATCTGGAACTTGAAGTTCACGATCATCATCTAGATTTACTGGAGTGTAATCATCTTCTTCTTCAACTTGATCTTTGTCAAAAACATTATCATCAAATGCAGAAGCAGGACGTTTGATAGGAGTTTTGCCATCTGTTTTTGGCAATTCTTTAACAGTAGTATTTCCTGTGGCTACTCCATGTAAGGCCAGAATTTGTTGTTGTTCTTCTTCTTCGAGTTCAGTAACTTTATTGAATTCTCTATTCATTCGGATAGGAAATGGATTAAACCAAGCATCACGCATTTTGACAGGATGCAAAATACAATATCCATGTTCTCTGTTGGGTTCCATAGCAATTGCGTAAGTACAAAGGTGCATCAAATTTTGTCCACCAGATGCAGCAGCTTGATCATAAGACATAAATTTCTTTTCATCTTTTGACTTACGTGAATCCCTAATTGTATCCCGATTGATCTGTTGAGCCGTAAGTACTGGAATATTGTATCTTTTGGCAAGCAAAAACAAACCCTTTACAGCTTGAGACTGATTTTCCCAATCTTTTGCTCCAGCAGTTGCTTTACGCACAGTCATATTTCCAATATAGTCAACAACAAGTAAGTCTGGTTTACCTTTAGAAGCAATTAATTCTCTTATTTTTTGGTCAATGTATTCAGGAGTAGGATCTTCCATGTTGACATCGTATTCAAAATAAGGGCCATCTTCTTGAGATTTCAGACCATCATAAATTGTTTTCATTTCATCTGGAGATAAGTCAGTTCCCTTAATTTGATCATAAGGAATTTCAAAACTTAATGAAACGTGGCGAAGCAAACAAAGCCAAGAGTTCATTTCAAAAGATAAGTAAAGAACTTTCTTTTTACAAACTTTATTTGCATGTAAAGCTGAGTTTAAGAGCATGACACTCTTACCACCAGAAGATGGAGCAAGGAATACAATAATTTGACCAGGCATCCAACCAAAAGTCTTAGAGTCTATGTTACTAATTCCGCATTCAATACCTTTATATAATTCAGGTTGAGTAAGACGTTTTTGATATTCATTTTTGAAAAAATCAGCGCTATCTGAAACATCAAAATTTTGCTTGTCATTAAATGAATCAGTAATGTCAGCTTGAATAATATCTATCTTGTCTTGAATTGTTTCAATCGTCTTTTTCAAGTTGCCTTCAGAAAGATATTCATTGGTTTCTTCAAAAGCTATTGTGAGGTTGCGAAGACCTGCAAATTTCTTGAGTTGTGAAATAACTTCAAAGAAATCATTTTCATCACAGTCAGAATTTTCAATTTCATCCCACAAAGAGACTAATTTACGTCTATCAATTTCTTTTACTTTGTGTTCATTGAGTTTAGATTCTAAGACAAATGAAGTTACAAGACTCCCTTTGCTTTCTTCCCAATATTGTTGAATAAGTGCAAATAAGCTTTTTGTATACGACAATTTCTCATTTTGTTCTTGAAAAACAAAATGATCTAGAGACAAGTTTCTCAAGAGTGCTTTGTCCATACACCTAGTACTTTTGGTGATTGCAGACAAACACATAATTTCCAATGTTCTTTGATCTAATTTCATCTTGTGTATGGCAATCTCATAGTTAAACAATTACGCAATAAGGAATTCCATCCTGAACTGCTACTAACAGAAGAAGCTCCCCCAGAAACCATTAGGACAAAAGGTTTTCCAGAGTTTACCCTGGATTTTGCTAGTCTGTCCAAATTTTGAGGAAATTGAGGATGAGTGTGTTTGTACTGTTCAATGCCATCAATTGCAATGAAATCAAGATTTTTGAACTCTTCGTTCATTTTGTCGAATTCATCTTTTTTGTCAAAATCACTCAAGATGCTTATAATTTCAGTCCAATCATAATATTTGGCTGACAATCCTTTTTTTATTGCTGATTGAACAAGTACAGCAGCGATAAAAGTTTTTCCACTTCCAACTTTACCGTCAAATATCAATGACTGTAATTTGGTCCTCATGTTGCCTGTGTGAATAATGGTTGGAGAGTCATTGTTTAGGATGTTTACTAAATTCTTTTCAAAGTAAGTAAGCATTTTGTAAACTCTTTCACTGTTGATTTGCTCCATCCCCAAATCTCTTCCATGAGCGTCAGTTCGAGTGTTCCAATCATCAATAGTTTTACCAATAAAAATTCTTGGCACATTGGATTTAGCATATAGTTCTTTGAGAAATTTTTCTTTCTCACAAGAACACATTACAGATTTACCTTTTATGTTTGTGGTGTAGCCAGAATAATCACAAAGAGGACACCCAATGCCTTTGCTGATTTTGTATCTTCTAGCACCTTCTTTAAGGTTATCTACAGTAAGTCCCAGTATATCTTTGAAATCTGGCTCATTCATTACAAATCATCCTCGTTTTCATTGTATCGCTTAATTTCTGAATTGCTACTAGAGGCATTCCTGGCTCTTTCACTAGCCCAAGAACGCAAAAACTGTATCTCTTCTTTCATAAGTTTAGACAATGGAACCGAGTCTTGTATAGCCTTTACAATGTCAGATGTAATAATTTCTCTCTTATCATCACTAAAGGCTTCATATAATGCTGCTTCTATGGCAGCTTCAATTTCAGCACCAGTGAAACTTTCAGATAAATCAGCCAATAATTCTAAATTGAAGTTTTTGGGATTTCTATTTCTTTTCTCAAGATGGATCTTAAAAATAGTTTTTCTTTCTAATAACTTAGGAAGATCAACAAAGAAAATTTCATCAAATCTACCTTTTCTCAACAGTTCGGGAGGAAGTGAAGTCACATCATTAGCAGTAGCAACAACAAATACTGGAGATTGTCTATCCTGCATCCAAGTAAGCCAAGACCCTAAGACTCTAGAAGTTGTTCCGCCGTCTGTAGATCCTGAAGCTCTACTACCTGACATGCCTTTATCAATTTCATCGCACCAAAGAATGCAAGGTGCTACACTTTCTGCAACCTTGAAAACTTGACGCATATTTTGTTCAGAGCTTCCAACAAGCCCAGAGAAAACTTTGCCCATATCAAGTCTTAATAAAGGGAAATTCCAAAAAGAAGAAATAGCTTTGGCAAATAGTGATTTACCAGCACCTTGAATTCCAACAAGTAAAATACCTTTAGGATTTGCTGGTAGTCCGTAATCAAAAGCATCTTCAGAAAAAGCATCTTTACGTTTTTCAAGCCAAGACTTTAAACCCGTTAGGCCACCGATACTATTCATATCAGTAGGGTCATCAATTCAATCTAATAGGCCTGATTTACGAATAATATCTTTCTTTTGTTGGATAATTGATTCAGGCAATAATGATGTGTGCTTAATCATACAATAAGTACAAACTTGCTCACATTCAGATATAGTCAAGCCTCTGAAGCAATTGACTACATTGTCAAGTTCTTCTTTAGAGTATGATGTTTGAAATTTAGCAGCAAGATCAGGTCTTTTAGATGCTTTGTCTAGAAGATAAGTAATTTTTTCTGTTATTTCATCTTTACTAGGTAGTGGAAAATCAATCACAGGAACAGACTTTTCTAAATCTGTGGGTAATTCTAGTACTGAAGAAAGAATTATTATTGCTTTGTTTTCTGTGGAAAAATCAAAACTTAAGTTTTTTAATTGACGGACAACTTTAATTTCAACTTGCCCACGGTAATTTCCAGAACCAAAAAATTTGTTGTAATCTTTTAGCACCAAGATACAAAATTTATTCTTTGGTACTATAAGTTTTTAAAACCAGCCCAATACTTCTTCTTGATCTAAAACACATTCAGAAGCTTTTGCTGGTAAGAATTCTGGAAAAGTAGAATGTAATCCAGAAACAATATCCCATTTCAATAGATCCCAAGAAGTATCAGCTTTGGAACATAAACTTTCCAAAGCTGACATTACTCTATTTTCTTCTTGAGAAACTAAATATAAGACAGTTCTTTTAGATCTTACAAGTAGCTCAATTTCATCAATTGTTTGATTGCTGTCCATTTAAAAACTTATCAAATTGAAATCTTGGATTACCTGGATAATCTTCATCTCTCCACCAGGTTTCTTCCTTGTATTTAGCCGTGTATTTAGCGAAAATTTCACGCCAATCAAGTAATTCAAATGTAGGAAGATATGGAGAACGGGAAATGGATTTTTGAAAAGTATCTTCTATAAGTTTCTTTTCTTCTGCTGAACCCTTAGAGAGAGTTTCAAATAATTGATTCAATCCAGAAATAAAATCATCATTTGAAATTTTATGTGTATGGGCATAATAAGTACATACAATAGGAATTCCAAATTTGGAAAACAATTCTTTTGAACGTCCAAGTTTTGCCAGTTTCATAACTTCATCATAAATATCAATAAGAGTTGCAGAGCTGTTTGTATTAATGACATCCTGATAATAACGATTTAAATAATGAGGAAATTCCATAAGCAAGAAATGTCCTGATCTTTGCATGATCATTGGCTTGTTGATGAAACACCAATCAATAAATTTCTTCGTCCATTCATTTTTATCAAGCTTATTGTCTTCCATAAAATCTGCAATGATGTTTATGATTTTATTATCCGATGTGTAAGTAACACGGTAAACACCATTAAAAGCTTTTTTATATTCATTGAAGAAATAGTCTGTAAAATTCTTTGCAGTCCAATCCTTAAGATCTTCTGGGGCATCTTTCAAAGTTTTAACTATAGGCTTCTTGCGTTGACGTTTATTTGCTTGAAATGGATTTGATAATTCAGATTGAAGAGGAATGTGTTGCATGTAAATACCTTTCACAAAATCATAAGTCGGATCACTAATTGCCTTCATTTTCTTCCTCAATTACATCAAAATTTTGCATATCTTTTATCTCTTCTATAGTAGTTTCTTTTACTTTGGCTATGCCATTTTCTTTATATACTAGATAATTTTTTGATGATATAAGGGCAAATTTTTCTGGAGAGTGAGTGATGAGTATATTTTGCAAACCTAATTCCGTATTATATTTCTTCATAAATTTCAATAAATATTTCATTACACCATCCCTAGAAACAGCAGAAAATGCTTCATCTAAGAAATAAGCACCTGTGTATCCATTATAAGTTCCAAAGGCAATACGCAATACATAACTGATTATTTCATGCAGTCCTCCTCCACTTGTTCCACGTAAAGGACGTTTTACTAACTCACCATCAATCAATTTTTCCATTACTGGCAGAATTGTAAATTGACTTGTATTTTCACTTTCCTTTTGGCTTATTTCTTTCATTTCCATAGTGAAAGTATAATCTTGACTATACATATCTCTTGACCAAGCAGTAACTAATTCTTCAATTGAAGCAATTGCATTAAGTCTGGTTTCTTGTGCTATTTGGCGAATAAATATACTAGCTTTTTTGTTGAGTTCTTTGTCAACTTCTAACTCTTTTATCTTACTTTCTTGTTCTTCTAAAAGAGTTTGTAAGGTTTTGCGTTCTGCTTCAAGAGTAATTAACTCTCTTTCAAGTTTACTACAAAAGCTTTTTATTTGTTGAAGATCCAAGACTACTCTCCTTCAAGTTCAGCAACTTTATCTTGTAATTCCTGAAGTTTGCTTTCTAATTCGGATTGCTTATTTGTAATTAAGTTCTTAAGATCTTTTGGTTTGCAGCCATAATTGTTTTTGCAAGTTTGTACTAAATCATCATATTCAGTTTTAAATTGCTCAAGTTGTGGAGATAAAACTTGAACTTTACCTTCAGCATTTCCTTTTTTCTTTTTGTATCCTTCTATGTGATCTAGGATTTCTTTAGATGTCATTTTTTTCATTCCCCCTTAATAGTCTTGGTATTGACAGTCTTAACAGCATTGATAGCTAAATCAATAATTTCATTGCTAATATTAGCGTTTTCTGCTTTAGTTCTTAGTGCGGAGAGTTTATCATCAAGATTTGTAAACTGCCATGATGTAGTTCTCATGTTTGCAACCTTAAGTTTAAACTCATGTGTATCTTTCTTAAGTTCTTTCGCTGCTTGCATTTCTTCAATCTTGAAAACTTCACTAGCTGGTTTTGCAGATTTAAGTTTGATATATTCTTCGTTTTGAATTTCACCATCCAATGTATAGTCAAGAATTAATATTTTAATGTCTTTTTCTAAATTGTCTCTTGACGCTGAATATCTGCTGATTGAACCAGGGTTTATAAATCGCTTTCCATCACTTCTTGTTTGCGTCATTTCATGATGTATATGACCTGAAATGACTAGATTTGTATTGGGATGCAAAGGTGTATCCTCGAAAAGATAAGCATATTCAGCAAACCTATCAAGTTTTGTTGAGATTGATGCATGACAAACCCAAATAATTGCTGATGAAGTTGTAAGAAAACCTTGCTTTATTTCTCTGTCTAGAGATGGAGTGTAATGAGCAAAAGATATACCCAAAGAAGGTTCATAGTCTTTCTTAATCAATAATCCAGCAGAAATAAGTGTTCCTAAAGCAGTCTTTTCAAGATTTGAAGAACTATCAAGATCGTGATTTCCTACACAAATATAGATAGGAAATGACCAAGGTTTATTACCATTTGGTATACCTTTCAAAATTTCCAAAGTTTGATTTCGTAAAAGTGGTCCAACTTCATAAACTTCAAATAGATCGCCAAGAAGAACAACGGCATCAAGCTTTCTTTCTTCAGCAATTTGAAAACATTCAATAAGCTTTGTTCTGATTGATAAACTATAATCATCAAGTCTATTTTTTGGTTGCCTGTCCATTAAATGGATATCACCAACAAACATGACTTTATTTTGTTTAATTATATTATTCATGATAGTCTCTGGCACACACAGAATCTTCCACAGGATTCACAGCTTTCAAAATTTTCTCTAGCGTAAGTCTCCAAAGATTCAATCTCTTCATCACATTCTTTGATAATTTGATTTAGTTTTTCAATATCTTCTAATTTAGCATCAATTTTTGAGTTTGTATTTTCAATATCAGAATCCAGCTTCTCCATAGTTAATAATTCAGTATGAATGGAATCACAGTTAGAAATAAGTTGACCTATATCACCTTCAGCAATTTCGTAATAATGATTGTAACTCTTTTCAGCAGTTTTATATTGAGTCACTTTATTTGAAATATTTTCGATTAAAATAAGACCATCTGATATGTCATTATAATTTTTAGTCAACTCTGGAATAATTGTGCTATAAAGTTCTTCAAGTGCTTCATATTTGATTTTTTCATTTTTACAATCAACATATTGTTTGTAAGCTTTGTAAAAATCATCAACAAATTCTTCTAAAGTATCAATTTCAGACTCTAAATTTTCATAATCTTGAATGAGATCTTTGAGCTTATTGAAATTTTCTATTCTTTCATCAAGATTTTCAAATGGCTTTAATTTTGTTTTGGTAGAATCAAGTTCGGCAGACACTCTTTTTATATCCGCTGAAATTTTATTAACTTCAGAGTTAAGTAATGATCCTGCTTGTTCTAGATCATCTAATCTTAAGAGTTTTGAAATATCTTTTGGTATCGATGTATCTGTAGAATTGATAAGAAATAATTTATCTTCTTGAGTGGCAAAAGGAACATAAGCATGAGCTGTCCTTGGTGTATGTCCGATAAATTCTACAACATCTTTTGGAAGATCAGAGCCAAATTTTGCGTGTTTGACAAGTTCTAGTCCAAAATACTGATACTCTACTTCATTTACAGTGCCTTTAGTTCGTTTTAAGTAATCGCCATTCTTAAAAATGACAGTTATTTCAGTATTTTTCTGTCCATTTTTAACATCATATGACTTCCATTCATTCTCAAATACAAACATGAATGCACGAAACAAAGCTGACTTGCCACAGTCAGATGAACCTGTAATTACTGTCAAACCAGATCCAAAAGTTAAAAAAGTATCTTCGTGATTCTGAAAATTCTTTATACGAATGCTTTCTATATGCCTATTCATCGTATTAGCATTGTAGACAATATATCTGGAAAATGCAAGTCTACAAAATCTAATCTAGCTCTTTGGATAGAGCTTGGTATATCAAAAACATTTGGAATTTCAATTTTATATAGTTCTGCTCTAATTAATTTTATTGGATTGTTGGTCATAGGGCAACATTTATTTGTTTTGCCATTATGTAATTTATTGCAACTCATACAAAGAAATTCAGCAGACTTAAAATATGGTATGAAAAAATCAACTGTAATATCAAGTTCTATCTTACGAAATTTTATATATGTGTGATTATTAAAATCTTTATAATTATCACATATCTTTCTAAACGTATTTCCTTTATTGTCTACAGTCAAAGTAGATGGTATCTTGATTTCATAATCATTGGGAAAAACAAATTTAGTATCAGACAACATGCCTGGAACTGCCAAACAGCATAGGAGTTCATTGTTCATTTGTGAAAATCTATATAATGCTGGCTTCTTCATGGGAGGGAATTGTGAAAATTAGTATTGATCGGGATATGCTACTTACAGAATTATACGATTTACGAGCAATTTTGACAGAAGCAGCGTTAGAATCAGATGAGGCTAGAAAAGGGAAGCTTAAGCTAGATGAGATTCTGACTATGATTATGAATAGCCCTCAATCAGAAAACAATTCATCTTATCCAAAGCCAAAATTAAGGAGAGGTTAATGACACAGGTAAGACTGGAAGAAATTTTATCACAAGAACAAATTTCCAACAATGAATTAGCGGAAATATTAGGGGATATGTTTGTTTCATTTAGCAAGCATCTGAAAGACTTAAAAAATCAATTGAGTTCTCTTAGTGAAGAATTGGACGACTTAAAAAAAGAAATCCAAGCTATAGAAGATCAATCTAAGCTTGGATTTGGAATAATTTTAGAGGATGAGGAAGATTAATCTTCCTCATCAATCATTTTAATTCTGACAATAAATGGTTGATCTGTCTCATAACTAGCCCAAGTGGAAGAATCTATCTGATAAACGTCTGTACTTCCAGTGTGAGGACAAACAATATTAGGCTGATCATCCTTGCTGTTCATAACAACATCAATTACTGATAAACGATTACGATCTTTTTTGAACGCTGATTCATTCAAAGTTGTATCAAAATCAGTATCAATAATTCCCAAAGATCTTTCACCTTCTTCAGTTAGATCATCGTCATCCATATCATCAAGAAGATCAATATCGTCCACAGGAACTTCAATTTCAACAGTTACGCCATCTCGTACAACATACATCTTTTCAAACTTCATGTTATGTGAATCACCGTCCACTCCCATAAGTTCATCCATAGCAGCCCTAGTTTGTGCTTCAGCTGTTTTTTCATCTACAATTACGCCAGCAACTTTTCGTTCTTCCATCTTGTTTCCTATGCTATATTTTTGTCAGTAAAATCATAAAGATTGAAATTTATCTTTATTGGGTAATTCAATCCACCAATAGGAATGAATGTAAATACTTCAGGTACATTCTTTTCTACCTTAAGATGAAATACATCTGATTCTTTTTTGACAGATACAAATTCAGTCATTGTAATTTTACCCTTATGTGAAAATACAAGCAATCCGTCACCACCACGAGGAGAGAAAGACATCTTCATAATTCCTGATTTGTGAGGAATTACAGTGAGCTTTATATCAGAACCATACTGACCTAAAACTGTGCCTTCAATCTTTTCTCCAATAACAACTGATGATGGAATTTTCATATAAACATCAAGAGATTTTTCTAGTTTATAATCTAACTGCAAAACATCAAGGTAATTTATTGGGTTGTTCTCTACA
>Ga0164293_10001332_pt1 | contig 20520 bp, 14 predicted proteins | sample GEODES118metaG_FD_111487 | JGI IMG/M metagenome (GOLD analysis project Ga0164293, IMG submission 111487) | Eutrophic lake water microbial communities from Lake Mendota, Wisconsin, USA - GEODES118 metaG | ecosystem: Environmental > Aquatic > Freshwater > Lake | place: USA: Lake Mendota...
CGGGCTGCGCATGGATTCGTCGCGGGCGAAGGGCCGAGTTCGCTGGATGGCGGTGGCGGTGGACCGGACTGGACTGCTGCTTACGGTGCGGTCGCGCTTGGCCCGCCGGATCAGGATCCGCGCAGGCCACGATTGCGAGGTGCGCCAACGTCTTCGGCTTCGCGTTGGACCCCTGATCCGATCCGGAACGCGAGCACAGCCGCGCGATTCGTGAGGGGTGAAATGCCGGATTGGTCCGGCGGCGTTTTTTGGGACCTTCCGGCGGCGGTCCGCCCTTCGCTGGCCGGACTGCGCGGCGTGGTGGTCGGAAGTAGGGGATTTCTGGGAAGCCCGCAGGGAGCGGAGCTCAATCGTCTGTTTGACGAAGTGTTCTTTGCGCCTCCCGAGGATGAACGCGGGGCGGCGTCATCCGGGCGCGAGATTCCCGCGCATGCCTTTCTGGAACGTCGCGTGTCGCCGGGCGGATCAAACGTGGACTCCGGAGGGAGTGCGGCAGACTTCTGGATTCGCGGCGCTTTCAACATCAATTCCACGTCCGTTCCTGCGTGGTCAACGGTCCTCCACGCTGCGCTGGACACGCGAGGACTTTCAGGACCGGAGGGTCTCCGCGTCCCGCGAACGGGTAACTCGGACGACGCCCGCGCCGTCGAAATCCTCACCCATGCCGACGCGCTCGCGCATGCGGTGGTGGCGCGGATCTGCGCGCGGGAAGAGCCCTTTCGCTCGGTGGCTGAATTCGTCGACTCCGGTATCGTCGACGACGCGATTCGCCAGATCGGCTTGAACGATGAACTGGCGGTCGATCGGAGAGGCTGGCCCGGCTGGATCGACCAAGCGGACCTGTTGGTCCGGCTCGGCCCGCGCTTGGTGGCGCGATCCGACACGTTTCTGGTGCGCGCTTATGCGGAGGTGCAGGACGTCCGGACCCAGCGTGTACTGGCGCGGGCGTGGTGCGAGGCGACGCTGCAGCGGATGCCGGACGTGGCAGCGGATGACCCGCCCCGCGGCTCCGGGGGCGTGGGTCCTCAGGAGCGTCGCTTCGAGATCGTTGACTTCCGCTGGTTATCGCCGAGCGAAGTCTAGCGGCGGGGGCTGCGCCCGGGTGTTCACCGGCGCGGCCGGAAGTGGTGCCAGAGGGCGGGATTGAACCGCCGACCAAAGGCTTATGAGTCCTCTGCTCTACCACTGAGCTACTCTGGCATTAATGCGGACCGACGGAGTCCTGCGCGATTCTGTGAAGGTACCACGGGGTGGACGTCGGAAAACGCTACCCGGAAGGACGATCGCAAAATCAACGTGGGAAAGAACGCCGGCACCGAGACTTCTCCGCTTTGGAGAGGGTACGGGACTATGCGGGCCGAACGAGTGCCCGCAAGCAGAAAGGGCGAACCTGAAGCCGGATGCCGTACATGGGTCATACTATGGTTAACCCGAGCGGCTAAACAAGGCTGCGAAGGTGGAGGCGCCGACGGTACCGCGGCAATCGGGATGTGTGATTCGGGTCCGCGTCTTCCGTCTGGGTGCTCCGGATTGAGGCGGGGGACCTAGCGCCGTGCGCATCACTGAGCGCGAAAACGCGCAGCTGGGCTGGAGCAAATTGAGCACGTTAAAGTGCCGGTTCTTGGCTTTACCGTGCCGGTCTCAACCACCGCTCGCCAAACCCTCCGATTGCTGCTGCTAGTCAATCGTTTGGCCCAAGTTCTGCTCCCCCTTATTCGAATGCCCAACCTGACCCACACCCGAACGTTTTGTCTCCCGCTTGTTCTAGCGGGTCTCAGCCTGGCGGTCGCGCCGCGGAACCACGCGCAGACCGCTCCCAAACCCGCCCCGGACATCGTCACCATGGAGCAGTTCGAGGTGACCGACGTTCCGATCGACAAGCAGATCCTGCCGACTTCGCGTCCTTTCAATTCGGTGTTCGGCACCGACGACAACATCGTCGATGTGCCGCGGAACGTGACGATCATTTCTCGGCAGCAGTTGAGCGACATTTCCATCTCGAGCGTGTTGGACTTCTCGAAGCTGACCTCGAGCGCCTACACCACGACCAACTTCGGTGCACCAGCCAATCCCAGCATCCGCGGTCAGACCGCGGATCTGTTCATCAACGGAGTCCGCGGACGGATCACATCGAACGGCAACGGCCTTCCGCTGAACTTCAACTCGGTTGAGTCGGTCAACATCGTCAAGGGTCCTGCCACGGCGGTTCAGGGCACCTCGATGTACGTCGGTGGGTTCGTTGATCTCATCACCAAGCGCCCGTACTTCGACGGCTTCAAGGGCACGGTGAGCGTCACGGTCGGGTCCTACTCGCAGAAGGAGTGGACCGTCGACATGGGTGGGCCGCTCTCGAAGACCTCCGCTTACCGCGTCAGCTACTCTGGCCAGGACAGCAAGGGGTACTGGGAAAACTACTACAACAAAAACCATGCTCTCTACGGTGCGCTGACGATTCGGCCGTCCGAGGGGTACGAGATCTTCCTCAGCGGCAGCCTTTCCCGTTACGACTATACGGAGAACTGGGGCTTCAATCGCGTAACCCAGGACCTGATCGACAACGGACGGTACCTGACCGGAGTGAACAGCAACCCGGCGCCTGATTTCGCCAAGTTTCCGCTGGGGTATGCGGATGCCAAGGGCGCTCCGATCACCTTTGGAAACGTTGCGACTGTCGGCGGCGTGGCCGCACCGGTATCGGACCCGCAGAATTCGCGGTGGGTCACGTCGGGGTTTCCGGCGGGCAATCGCGTCGTATTCGGCCCGACGGTCGAACTTAGCCGGCACAAGCGCCTGCTCAAGCCCGGCGACAACTCGGTCGGTGACGAGTTCAATGCGCAGGCCATCCAAACGCTGACCCTCAGCCCGTCGCTTCGGATCGTGAACAACACCTATTGGAGCTACACTGCCCGTGACACGCTCAGCTCGTACTACTACTCGGAGGTCATTGATCCCTCCTGGTTCGCGGAGAACCGGACGGAAGTCATCTTTTCCGAGAAGGCGTGGCGGCTGAACACCGGCCTCGACCTGCGTTACCAGCGCACGAAGGCGTACGACGACTACTTCTTCGAGCCGGCGAACGTGTGGGACCTCACCAAGGACCTGAACTTCGTCGATGTCTACCGTTCCGCGATCTTCCCCAATCCGTTCACGAGCCTGCCGATTCCTGGTTGGCCGGGCCGTTACGCCACAGACGGCATCACCAACGGCGACACGAACGACTCGAAGGGCAAGACGGCCGGCGTCTTCGCTCAGGGTACTTACAAGGTCTCCGAAGCCCTGAACTTCGTGCTCGGCGGACGTCTGGATCGCTTCAGCGCGACGGTACGTGAGCCGCTGCTCGCGACGCATCCCACGGCGTCGATCAGCGTCTGGATCCCGAACTACAACACCAGCGTGGTCTACAAGGCGACGCCGACCTCGAGCGTCTATGCCACCTACAACTTCAGCCGCAACACCTCCGGAGCTGTCGGCAACGGCGGCGGCATCACCGGCTGGAATTCCACGGGCACCGCGTTGTTCAAGGACAACTTCCTGCAACCAAGCGAACTGATCGAGTTGGGCACAAAGTACGCGTTGATGCAGGGTAAGCTGTTCCTGAACTTCGCCGTGTTCGACCAGAAGCGCACGTTCAAGAGCACCAGCAGCACCATCATCCAGCGCTTCCATTCCAAGGGATTCGAGGCTGAGCTGAACTACCAGCCGAACAAAAACTTCTACGGCACGCTGTCGTATTCGGCGGTCGATGCGAAGTCCTCGGCGGGCTTTCAGTCGGACGGGGGGGTGGGGCAGTTCTTCAATTCCAAGTCCACCGAGGGGCGCGTATCTGGCCTGCCGCGGCACCTCTTCAACGCGCTTGTTTCCTACACGATGAACAACGGTTGGGGCGTGAACTCGAACGTCGTGGTCACGAGCCCGATCAACAACAACTTCGCCGGTACCCTCGTCATTCCCACCCAGTACCAGCTCGATGCCGGCGTGTCCTACAACACCAAGTCCTGGGGCGCCCGCGTGAGCGTCAGCAATGTGACCGACGAGAAGAACTGGGCTCCGCCGAATGCCGTGTACGGCAATGCTTCGATCCTGCCTCTCCCGGGCACGCTGGTGCAATTGAACGTACGGTATAGCTTCTGACCGGGAGCGTACGTTCTCCCCTTCGCGAAGAGGCTGGGCTCGGGCTCAGCCTCTTTTTTTGTCCTTGTCTCAGAGTGGGCTCAACCCGTCGCCGCCTCCGCGAACGCGGGGTGGGTCCCCTGACGGAGCGCACACCTCCACGATCAGCGGAAGGGCCAGAGGTGGAAGAACTGCGCGAAGAACACCGCCGCGATCACGTACCCGAGGACCGTGAGGCGCTTGGGCTGCCCGATGCCGACGGCCAGCAAGGCGGCGGCGATCAGCCCGAGTCCAATGCCTTCCGCGATGCTGAATGTGAGCGGGATCGCGAGCAGCATCAGCACCGCAGGCAGCGCCGTGCGGAAGTCGCTCATGTCGATCTCGGTGACCGACTGCATCATGAAGACACCCACGATCACGAGAGCCGGGGCCGTTGCCGACGCCGGGATGATCAGGATCAACGGCGTGAAGAACAGCGCCAGCAGCATCAGCACCGCGGTCGTCAACGAGGTCAATCCGGTGCGCCCTCCGGCTTCCACTCCGGACGCCGACTCGATGTAGCTCACGACGGTCGAGGTGCCACACAGCGCACTTAGCACCGTCGCCATCGCGTCGGCGATCAATGCGCGTCCGGCCTTCGGCAGCGTGCCGTCGGGACGGAGAAATCCAGCGCGCTTGGTGACCCCGATCAGGGTTCCGATGTTGTCGAACATGTCGACGAGCAGCAGGGTCAGGATCAGCGGCAGCGCCAGCATGAGCGCGTCGCCGTTGGTCAGGAAGTCGAAGGTCAGTTTGAAGAAGACCGGGGCGGGCGAGGCGGGCAGATCCACCAGACGGGACGGCAATTCCGTCACGTGACGTCCCCCTTCGCCCGGCACAAAGAGGCCGAGCAGCGTGACGACCGCGATGCTGATCACGATGCCGCCCGTCACGCGGCGGGCGACGAGGATCGAGGTCAGGACGACGCCGAACAGGCAGAGGGCGACGGGGCCGGAGGCGAAGTTGCCATGAGAAACGAGGGTGGCGGGGTTCGCCACGATCACCCCGCCGTTCTTCAGTCCGATGAAGGCGATGAACAGGCCGATGCCGCAGGTGACGGCCAGCTTCAGCGAGTGCGGGATGGCGTCGATGATCTTCTCTCGGATCCCGGTCACGGAAAGGGCGAGGAAGATGACGCCGTTCACGAACACCATGCCGAGCGCCTCCGACCACGGCACGCCCTTTCCGAGGACGATGGTGAACGTGAAAAACGCGTTGATGCCCATGCCCGGAGCCAGCGCGATCGGGTAGTTGGTCAGGAGGGCCATCAGCCCGGTGGCGATCGCCGCGGTCAGTGCCGTGACGGTCACCAAGGCTCCCTTGTCCATGCCGGTGTTGGCGAGGATCGCGGGGTTGACGGCGAGGATGTACGCCATCGCCGCGAAGGTGGTGAGGCCGGCTTGGAGTTCGCGGCCGACCGTCGTGCGGTTTTGGTCGAGGTGGAAGAGGCGGTTCAGCATCGTTGGGTGAGCGGGGGTGCGATTACGGCACGCCGGCAGTGCCCGGGGGGCAAAGCTATTCTGATGCCAACGGTAACTGCGGCTCGTGCGAAAAGGTTGTGTGGGTGGCACCCGACGTGCTCCCCTTGCATTGCATGAACCTTCTCGCCCTCTTTTTGCGTGCCGGTCCACGGGTTCGGTCGCTCGGACTCGCGTTGGTGGTGGCGTGGCTACCCGGGTTTGCAGCGGAGCCCGAGCCGCGTCCGTTGCTGGCCCTCTGCGCGGCCTATCCGCCGGAGATCAGTGCGCTCCAGCAGGAGTTCGGCGTGAGCGAGTCCAATGGATTCAAGAGCACCTCGATCAACGGACTCACCTATTGGCGCGGACGCTATGGTCGGCACGACATCGTGGTCTTCCGGACGGGGGTGAGCCTGGTGAATGCTGCCTACCAACTGCAGCAGGCCCTCGACCGATTTCCCATCACGGCCGTGCTCTTTGCCGGCGTCGCGGGCGGCACCGATCCGGCGCTGCACATCGGTGACGTGGTCATCCCCGAACAGTGGGCCTACCACGCCGAGTCCGCGTACCTCAATCCGGACGGCAAAGGCGGCTATCTGCGCCCCGACTATTTCAAAGCCACCTACGAAAACTTCGGCATGATTTTCCCGAATGACGTCACGGCGATCCGAGAGGGAGAATCAGAGTTTGTGCGGATGCCGGTGTTCCCGGCTGATCCGGCGCTTCTGGCGGCGGCGCGGCGCGCCGTGGTGCGACTGCCCGCGCAGCGCAAGGCCGGTCGCGACATCTCCGTGAGCGTCGGCGGCACCGGCGTGGCGGGCGCCGTGTTCCTCGACAACGCTCCCTATCGCGAGTGGATCTTCCGGGTCTGGCAGGCCCGCTGCACCGACATGGAATCGACGGCCCTGGCCCACGTCGCCTGGGCGAACCGGAAGCCGATCTTGATCGTCCGGGGCCTCAGTGACTTGGCCGGAGGGCAGCACGGAGCCAACCCGATCGACGACAACGAGGCCTCGGTCTCCGCCATCGCCGCACGGGTGTTGCGTCAGGTGGTCGATGAACTCTGAGCGTTCCGACCATGGCCGCTCCGCTTACGCGCTTCTCCGTTGCCCCGTTGCACACGCTGACCCGCGTCCTCGCCGCGGTCGCGATGGGACGTGCTGAGCCGGACCGGGTGATCACCGGTGCGCGGGTGCTCTCGACGTATACGGAGCGCATCCATCCGGATCGCGAGATTTGGATCAAGGGTGGCCGAATCGCCGCGGTGAAGCCCGCCGGTACGTTCGCACGCAGCGGGCAGAGGGGGCGCGCGTCGGTCTATGACGCCCAGGGCGGTATCATTGCACCGGGCTTGGTCGATCCGCACGTGCACATTGAGAGCAGCATGATGACCGCCTGTGCGTTCGCCGAGGCCGCGCTGCGCAATGGCACGACTACCGTGTTCTGCGACTCGCACGAGATCGGCAATGTCTGCGATGTGGCCGGCATTGAATGGATGCTCGAGGATGCTCGGCGGGCTCCGCTCTCGGTCTACCTCACCGTGCCCAGCACGGTCCCCGCCACGAATGCGGCGCTGGAGACTGCGGGTGGTGACCTTACTCCGGCCAAGATCGGCCGCCTCTTTGACCGCTGGCCCGAGGCCGTCGCGCTGGGCGAGAAGATGGATTACATCTCGGTGGCGACGGGTGACGAGCGAAGCCACGCGATCCTCGCCCAGGCGCTGCGTCGCGGACGACCCGTCTGCGGCCACATCTACGGGCGCGAGTTCGTGGCCGCGGGCGCCGCGAGTGGCATCACCGACACCCACGAGTCGATCGACCGCGAGATCGCCGATGACTTTCTGGAGAATGGCCTGTGGATTTTTCTGCGGGGCGGAAACCCGCAGACGCCGTGGCACTCGCTGCCACAGGCGATCCGTGCCGTGACGGAGCTGGGCGCGAATTCGAAACGCGTCTGCGTCTGCACGGATGATCGCGATGCGGATGATCTGTTTCTGTTCGGTCTGGACTGGGTCGTGCGTCAGGCGCGCGCGGCGGGCTTGGCTCCCGCGACTGCATGGAGCTGCGGCTCCCTTCATCCGGCCACGCGCTACGGACTCGACGGCGAGTTCGGCGGTCTCGGGCCCTCGCGCCGCGCTGACCTCGTCTTGCTTAACGACGACCTTGAGGTGCGCAATACGTGGTACGGCGGCGAGCTGGTGATCGAGAACCGCAAGACGACGCCCCTCCTCGAGCGTGCCCTGACACGGCGCTACCGATACCCTCGCGCCGCCTACCAAACCGTGAAGCTACCACGGAAGCTGAGGCTGACGCCCGAGCTTCCGACGATCCCGGTCACCGCGAACGTCATTCGGTTGGTTCCCCCGGGAATCCTCACGGCGCACGACCGCCTGCCCTTGGGCGTGGGCTCCTCCTGGGCAGAGCACTTCAAGACTCATTCGCTTTGCTTCCTCACGGTCGTGGAGCGGCATGGCAAGTCGGGTGGCGTTGGGTACGGCCTCCTGCGTGAGTTTGGACTCCAGCAGGGTGCGGTGGCGAGCAGCGTGGGACACGACGCGCACAACATCGTGCTCGCGGGCACCAACGAGTCCGACCTCCAGCTGGCCTTGGCTACGGTGCGAAAGCTGAAAGGCGGCGTCTGCGCTGTCCGTGACGGCAAGGTGCTCGCGAGCGTCGCCCTACCGGTCGCTGGGCTGCTCTCGGACCGTCGCGCCGCTATCGTTGCGGAGGAGACGACGGCACTGAAGCGCGCGTGGAGCGAACTCGGATGCCTCGTGCCCTACATGGGTTTCAACCTGCTGCCGCTTTCGGTCATCCCCGAGCTCCGCCTGACGGACAAGGGGCTGGTGCTCGTCCTCGGCATGAAGATCGTGCCGCTGTTCGAGCCGGCCTGACGCCGGCCCGGCCGCCGTGGTCCCAGCGCGTTAGGCGTCGCGGGCGCGTCCGAGGCGACCGCTGTCCTTGATTGGACGCGAGAAACGGTAGTCGATGTCCCAAGGAAAGTAGATCCACTTGTTTTGCTTGAACTCCTTGATGCACGTGTCGACGAACGGGCGTCCGGAGGGCTTGGCGTAGAGGGTGGCGAAGTAAGCCTTGGGGAGCATCTGCCGAACCACCTGCGCGGTTCGTCCGGTGTCCACCAGATCATCAATGAGGAGGTAGCCCTCACCATCGCCGGCGACGCCCTTGAGGACCTTGACCGCGCTCTGGTGTTTTTCCGTTCCGCCCAGCTCAGCCACTCCGTAGCTCGCGAGGCAGACCGTGTCGATGAGCCTGATCTCGAGCTCGCGGGCCACGAGCGCGGCAGGGACGAGTCCACCGCGGGTGATCGCGATGATGCCCGACCAGGTTCCCTTCTCATGGAGCTGAGCCGAAAGGAACCGCGCATCGCGGTGCAGTTCGGGCCAGGAAATCACAATCTCGTCGTCGTAGCGTGAGTCATCGCCCATCACGTCAGCAAAGACGGGCGGCGCCCGCCGTCAACGCCGCCCATGCCGTCGGAGGCATCTCGTTGCGCGCACCGTGCGATTGGGTGAGGGATGTGGTCGCGCCTGCGCCCGATGCCGTGCTCGAGGATGCATCGCGTCAGGTCGACTCGCGCGCGCTGAAGCGGAACGTCTGCCATTCGTGTCGCCGATGGTAGGATGGCTCGGTGAGTGGTGCCGTGGCCGAAAGAATCGGCTCGCCGGCATCCGCGCAGTCGTAGCGACAGAAGTTTCCGCGAAAGGTGCGTCCTGCGGCGAGAAATCCCTGACCGAAACAGGACGCCGGCAGGATCAATCGTGCCGCCCAATGATCCCCGCGAATCCACGCGGCGCTGTGGGCCCAAGCCGATTCCTGGATCAGGAACGTGTCCAGCGAGGCCGTGCCTGCCCGCAACTGCTCGATACCCCCGTGGGGAAAGCGAAGCTGAAGACGCTGGTTCTCGGGCGTGACATGGACCTCGAGGTAGTGCCGGGCGCCCTGCTCTTCGATGAAGGTCTCGGTCACCTCACCGAGTTCCCACGTCCGCTCGTTCAAGTGCCGGGCGGCGTTGCGGGCATGCGGCGACATGAACACGGAGTCGACGACGAGTGCGTCCGGGCTCCAACCCAAGCGGAACCAGCCGGGCCGGAAGTCAGCTCCGTTCGTGTCGCCGAGCCATGCCTGCCTCAGCGGCCGCCAGAGCCCCGGACGCACGTCGGCCGGTGCCGAAGGAGAAAGGGCCATGGGGTCGGTCCGGAGACGCGCGACGGCGATCACATCCGCGCCAGACGGGTCAGGGGAAGGTAGGGGAGCACTCATGTGGTTGCGGAAGGTCTAAGTAGGGCGAGGTGGTTGGGCGAGCGTTAGTGTATACGCCACTCTGGCTCAACTGCAGCTAAGTGCTCGACACCGTTGCGCGAGCGGCAGACTGCCTGTCGCCGTCATGCAATGATCGGCCGGGAGTGATCGAGATTAGGCTCCATGCCGGCCTCAGCGTGGTCAAAGGCGTTAATCTTGACATCTGACCGCAGGTTGAATTTCTGAGTATACACGTTGACTGGGCCCCCCTTCGACGTCTCCCAATGAACCCAACCAAACCCCGATACCTCCCGCGAGGTCTCGTCTCATTCGCGTGCGCCAGCTTTCTGGCCACCGCTGGCGCTGCAACGGCGCTCGCTCAGGCTGTGCCTTCCCCAAAGTCCGATAAGGCTGTCGAACCGGCCGTCGAACTTTCTCCCTTCGTGGTGAAGGAGGAGGTCACTGACAGCTACCAAGCGCGCCAGACGGTCGTGGGTAGTCGCACGGCGAAGGATCTCGTCAGCATGCCGACCAGCATCACTGTTATCACCGCGCAGCAAATCAAGGACTTGAACGCCGTCGAGGTGAGCCAAGTTCTGGCGGTGGGTGTGAGCGGTGTGACGCGGAACCAGACGATCAACGATGACGTCAATATCCGCGGCTTCCGCACGGCGCAGTCCCTGCGCAACGGCGTGACGAAGACCTCGTTCAAGCGCAACCCGATGTTTGACGTCGAGCGCATCGAGGTCGTGAAAGGCCCGGGCGCGCTGATCCTGGGTAACAACTCCTTCCTCGGCGGCGGTGTGAACTTCGTCTCGATGCGCGCGAACGCCACCCGGAGTGGGAGCGTCCAGACCACGATCGGCTCGAACAACTCGCTCCGTCTCGCCGCGAATGTGACCGGACCGGTCGTCAAGTCGGATGACCTCCGGATGAACTACCGTTTCACGGTCGGCGGCCAGACCGGCGATCGCCCCAAGGAGATCGAAGATCAAGAGGACCAGAAGTTCATCGGCGGCGGTCTCGCCATGTACTTCGGCAATAACATCAGCCTTTTCGTCAACGGCTACTACTTCAAGGACGACGGTTACTTTTACTGGGAAGACTTCCTGGATGTGTCTGGCACGGCGCCGACCCTAAAGACTTTGGCCAACGCCAAACTGAACCAGTACTCCGGCGAAAAGTTTTCCGCCGGTCGCAAGCGCGATGCGTTCTGGAAGAATCAGGATTCCTTCATCGACGTGACGCTGCTCGCGAAGCTGACCGAGAACGGCAACATTCGCGCGTATTACTTCGGCAGCAATCTTGTCGATCGCCGCCGCATCGTCCGTGGCATCACCGTGAAGGCGGATAACTTTACGCTCGATCGCCAAGATATCCCGCTGGCGATCGACAACTACACGCACAACGCGCAGATCGATTACCTGCACCGGTACGCGACCGACTTCTTCGCCTTGGACACGACCGTCGGCGTGGACGGTTCCTATAATTTCAACCGCTCGGGCCAGTCGGTGAACGCGATGCCGGCTCTCGACACGCGCAGCGGAACCTTCCCTAACGATGATGCTTACTTCTCGGTTGCGCGCCCAGGCGCGGGGTTGGCTAACCTGCAGGACACCGGATCGCAGTCGACGTCCTTCTCGTATTATTTCCAAGAGAATCTGTCTTTCCTGCAAGAGCGACTGGTTCTCGTTGGCGGCCTGCGCTGGTTCTCGCCCGGTGGCACGAATGAGAACTATGTGACGAAGGCCGTGACGAACCGTCCCGACACCGTTTTCCGCACGCACAAGTATGGAGCGGTGGTGAAAGTCTTGCCGAATCTTTCCCTGTACTACACCGATGCGCAGAACATCTTTCTGCAGACCGGATTCACCGACAAGTTCGCGGCGAATGACCAGCTCGGAGCACCTCTGGATAATCAGGAGGGCAAGCTCTCGGAGTACGGCCTGAAGTACACCTACGAGGTTTCGGACAAGGTGAGTCTGTTTGCGACGGTGGCCAACTTCGACATGGAGCTGACGAACGTCCGCACCTTCGGAGACCTCGGCAACGGCGTGCAGGGCATCATTCAGTCGCGCCAGGACAAGGGCAAGGGCTGGGAGTATGACCTCGGCATGCGCTTGGGTGCGGGCGAGGGCAACTTCGACCTGATCGCCACGTACTTCGACGGTGAGTCCGCGATCGCGGCCGATCCGACGGTGCAGTCGGTCGACTTCGTGCCGCGCAAGTACAGCTTCCTCGGCAAGTACAGCTGGACGGGTGGCTCCCTCAAGGGCTTCTCGATCGGTGGCAGCTTCATGGATCAGACGGCGAAGCGCAACGGCAACTACCTGATCGACTTCCCGCGCCTGATCAACGTGTTTGCCACGTATCGATGGAACAAGAACTGGGAGACCCAGCTCAACATCGACAACGTGACGGACGAGCGCTACATCGTGGCCATCGCGGCGACCGGCCTGGTCCAGACGGCGGACATGCGGGTGGCGCGCCTCTCGGTCAAGTACTCCTGGTAAACCTTGAAGTGATTCCGCCCGCGGAAGCGCGGGCTTGTGACATGTCCTCCCGTCGCGAGTTGTTTTTCGCTGTGCTCGCGACGGGAGCGTGCGCGTCAGGGTGGGGCCGACGATGCGTCGGTTCTACCCGGTCCGCGCTGGGTGGGGGCTCGGCGCTTGGTTACTGTGCGGCCATGCTCCTGCTCTGTGTCCTCGGGTTGGACCCGATTTCGGCGCAGGAGGCCCCCACGCTGCGCGAGCTGGAGCGGATCCCGAGTCTTGAAGGCCGGGTCCGCGCGATCGAGACCTTCGTCGACCGCCGCTACTACGACGCGGCGGGCATGATGTACTCGCATTCGAACTTGCGTGAAGAACGGCCGTTCGTCGCGAGTGACTTTTCCGCTCAGGACTCGACCATTCCCGGTCCCGAGCCGCACGCATGGCTCAGCTACGAGAACAGCGTGATGGTGGCGGGGCTGTTCCTGTCCTCCCAATGCTATCGCTACGAAGCCACGGGCGAGGCGGCGGCATTGGATCTGGCTCGCCGGGCTTTCGAGGCCATCAGCGCAAACTACGCACTGACGGAGAACCGCTCCACCGGCGCCACAGGCGTACGGCAGAAGGCGGGCATCGTCGAGCAACCGGTCGCGGGACAGCGGCGCGAGGCGGGTTTGTTCTGCAAACCGTACTATGGGCAGGTGACGGACCATACCAGCACCGAGCAGCATTTCTGGCCGGTCGTCGGGCTTTACCGCTACTGGAAGCATGCGCCCGCCGAACTGAGGCCGCGCATCGCGCAGATGCTGCGCGAGGTGTCGGAGCGGTGGCGTCGGGGTTACCGGATCAATTTCTTCGGTGAGACGTGGGACTTCGAGCAGTCGTATCCCCGGGCCCAGCGACACATGTTCTCGTGGGCGGTGATTCACCGCCTCGCTTACGAGGTCACCGGCGATGCCGATGCGCTGGCCGAGTTCCGGCGGCTGGATTCGCTGTATGGCGCCATGCCCACGCCGCGGGAAACCTACTGGGGACTTGGACGCAGTTCCTACATCAGCACCGAGGACCGTTCTTTCCATATCCAATTGGTGCTCGGCGCCGACCTGCTGCTTGACCTGGAGCCGGGCGGAGCGGACCGCTACCGCCGCGGCATCGAACAGTGGTGGCGGTACTCCCAGCTGGGTCAGCGGGATGATTTGCTGAGCTACTATTTCATCGAGGTCGATGCCTTGTCCGGCACGTGGCGCAAGGCACCGCCGTCCACGACGCCGCGGGCTCTCTGGCGCACGAACTACGCTTTCCATCACAGGGTGTTCCCGATCTGCTGGCAGGGCACCCGGGAGCGGCAGGCGTTAAGCAGCGCGATCGTCGCACGGCGCCTGCCCGCGCTGGCCGAAGAGGCTGGGAAGCGTCGGGGCGCGTGCTTCGCCGGCTTGGATCGCGATCATTTTCGCTGGATGGTCGACCCCGAAAACGCGACCCCGACCGAACTTCGCTGGATGCTCAATGTTTTGCAGGGTGACTCACTGGCGTTCTATCCGTTGGCGTACTGGTACGGCCGGGCGCACGGCGTGGAGGACGAGTGGAAGTGATTCCGCCCCGTACCTGTCGTCGCGTGATCCTCGGCGTGAGCGCGCTCGTCTTTGCCATGCTTTCTCCCGACTCCTCCGCAACCACGCCGGCGGGCGCCCCCGGCCGGGTGACGACTCTCGCTTCGCTCCCTGACCCAACCGGGTTCGCCGGCATGTTCGGGGCCGTCCTCGACGGCAAGCTTTGGACGGGTGGGGGATCCCAGTGGGACAAGCCTTTCTGGCTCGGAGGAAAGCGGAGCCTTTCGGATCGCATCTACGTGCTGGCGGAGCCTGAGGGCGCCTGGCAGTTGAGCGAGTCTCGCCTGCCGCGCGCCTTGGGACACTTTGCGGCGGCGGCGGAGGGCGACCGGGTTTACCTGTGCGGCGGGATCGGTCCCGCCGGCGTGGTGTCCGACGTCATCGTGGGTCGCTTCGCGGACGGTGCGCTGCAGTGGACGTCCCTGCCTCCGTTGCCGCGGGGGCTCGTCTACGCATCAGCCGGAATGGCCGGCGGGAGGTTGTTCGTGGTCGGCGGCCTCCTCCGACCCGAGGATCGCTCGGCGAGTGCAGAGGTATGGTCGCTGTCCGGCGATCCCGCAGCGGCGATCCGCGACGGCTGGCGACGCGAGCCCGACTTGCCGTCCGGCGGAGTGTTCGTCGCCGCGGTCGGCGGTCAGCGGGATCGGCTCTATGTGATGAGCGGCATGGGATTCGACGGTGAGGGCAAGTACGTGCCGTCGCGTGCGCTGAGCGTCTTCTCGACGGCCGATCGCGTCTGGCGCAGCGCCGCCTCCCTGCCCGAGGGCCGCGTGGGTGCGTCGCCGCCCTGCTTCAGTGCCACTGGCGACCAATTTCTGCTCGTCGGCGGCTACCCCTCTGTCTTCACGGGCGCGCCTCGCGAGCATCCGGGCTTCCCCCCGCAGAGCCTGATCTACGACCTCGCCAAGGATGCGTGGTCGTCGGGGCCGCTCCTGCCGGTGACCGCATTCACCGACCGGGACTCGCCGACCGATGCGGGGCCAGCGCCCATGGTGGGCGCGCCGGCGGTCGCGTGGAAGGGTCGGGCCGTCGTGGTGGGAGGTGAACTCCGGCCCTCCGCCCGCAGTCCGCAGGTACTCGCCATCGACCTCCCGGGTGCCCGTTCCGGCACTCCTTGAGGCTTGAGAGAGACCGTCCCGCCCGACTCCCTTTCCTCCCATGATTCTAGACACGCTCGCCCAATGGCGTACCTACGCCGCTCTTTCCCCGCGCCTTGCCAAGGGCTTTGCCTTCCTGGAGACGGTCAGCCCGACCGCGGCGCTGGGCCGTCACGAGATCGACGGCGATGACGTCTTCGCACTCGTACAGCGCTACACGACCAAGCCGGTCGAGGAGCGTGTCTTCGAGTCGCACCGGAAGTACATCGACATCCAATACGTGCTGCAGGGCAGGGAAGTGATGTACTGGGCGCCGCTGCCGCTGCTGCCGGTCGTCACGATGCCGTTCGACGCGAAACAGGATGCGGCGCTCTACGCGCGGAGTCCACACGGCGTGGCGCTCCACGTCTCCCAAGGGCAGTTCACGGTATTCTTCCCAGAGGATGGGCACATTCCCGCCTGTGCCTGGGACGCACCTGCGGAGGTGGGTAAGGTCGTGGTCAAGGTTCGGGTCTGAGCGGCGCGCCCGGACGATGGAGACGACCCCGCCCGCTCCGGATTCGGACCTCAGTCGGCGGCGTTTCCTGCGCCGAGGCACCGCCCTAGCGGTCGCGGCGGCTGGCGTCGCGCTGACCAAGGCCGACCCGCTGCCCGCGCCGGCGGTGGCCCGCTCGGCGGGCCGGATCGCCGCGGCAAAGCGGAGGAACCTCTTCAACGGAGACTGCAACTTTTTCTTCTACAACCCGGAACTCTGGCAACCGGAGGGCGGGTCTTACCGGGCCGAGGCGATTCACCGCTACGTGCGTGCCATCGCTGCAAGTGGCGTCGACGCGCTCCTCGTCAATCCGAACACGCAGGTCGCCTGGTATCCCTCCCGCACGCTGCCGCACATCCTCGACGGGTACCGGCGGGGCGACGCGGCGTTCGCGCGCTCAATCGCGGCGGGGGCGGCGGACCTGACGGAGGCGCAGATTGAGCTCTTCACGCGGAACCTCGTGACCATGCTCGACCTTTACCTCGACCTGCACGAGGGCGGCGTCGACTGGCTCGCGGAGGCCGCGCGGGCCTGCCGGGCCGCGGGAATCAGCCCGTGGCTGAGCTATCGGATGAACGCGACGCACTTCTCGCTGCGGCCCGACAGCCCGGTGAACGCGCCAGTCTTCCGCGACCCCGCGAACCGTCTCTCCGGCCGCGTGCCCGGGGCGGCGGGTACCACGCACCCCTCGTGGATCGGCCTGAACTTCGCCCAGCCCGCGGTTCGCGCCTACATGCTCGAAATGATCCGCGAGGGCATTCAGGCCTACGATTACGAGGGGATCGAACTGGATTGGCTGCGGCATCCGGTGTGCGTCGAGGCCCCCGCGTCACCCTCCGCCACTACGGCGCTCACGGACTGGACGGGTGAACTCAAGGCTCTGGCCCAGGCCCGCCGTACGGATGTACCGCTCGGCCTGCGATTGCCGGCGAACCTCGCGTACCTCCGCAGCGTCGGCCTCGATGTGCGCGAGATGGTCCGGCAGGGTTTCGTCGACTTCGTTACCTTCAGCAATTACTGGCAGACCTCGTGGGAGACACCGCTCGACGTCCTGCGGCGGGAGTTGGGTCCGGACGTTGTGATTTACGGCGGCATCGAGGACGCGCCGAACTGGCTGGAGGCGCTGGCGCCGAGTCTCACGGCGCGTCCCCTCGGGCAGGAACTGCAATTGGCGGGGGACAATGCGTACCGCTCCGAGAAGGCGGCGTCCTCGCCGCGGGTGCGGGGGACGCGGTATCTCTCGGCCAGCGCTCCGTTCCTCCGCGCCAACGCGGCGGGTAAGCTCGCGCTCGGGGCGGATGGCGTCGCGACGTTCAACTTCTTCGTCACCGACCAGGTCCGCGTGCCCGATCAACGCGCCGACTATGCCGCGCTGCGGGAGTTGAGTGACCTCGGCCGGTTGCGGGGAATGACGAAGCACTACGCGTTCAATTCCGCCACGAAACAAGCCAAGCGCATCTGGGACGTGCCGGAGCAGTTGCCCGTATCTATTCCGCCAGGACTGCGGCGCAGCCTCCGGCTGCCCATGTGCGCCGAGCCGGTGGGCCGCGGCCTGCGCCTGATCGTACAGGTGGTGACCGCGCGGGAAGGGGCGACCGTTCCCTGTGGTGTTTCCTTGAATGGCGGATGGCCCAACCACGTCGCCCAGGCGACGCAGGACCTGCTCTTCCCGTCGGGACCGTACTCCCGGCACGTCGACGAGCACGCGGCGCGGAACTACGAACTGCCCGTCGACGAAGTGCGCGACGGCTGGAACGAGATCACGCTGCACAACGACGGCGCCGAGGATCTCCGCGTGATCATGGTCGAACTCGCGATCGTCGTCCCGTCTTCCGCTTCCCCTTCATGAAACCCCTGCATTCCCCCCTCGCATCAGCCGCCCCCCATCGTCCGCTCCGCCTCCGCTCCCTGCTGGCGCCGCTGGCGTTTCTCCTTGCCGCCTCCCCGGCGATCGCCGCCTCCGCAAGTGCGCCGGTGGAGGTCGGGTCCCGGCTGGAGCCGTTGGTCGACGAGTTCCTGATCGACCGCATGGATGGCGTGCAGTTCCGGTTGCACGAGCCCCGCGCGGCCGGGACCGTGATGGTCTTCGATCGTCCGTGGGAAGGAGGAACGAGCGGCTACACCTCCGTGTTCAAGGACGGGGACATCTACCGCATGTACTATCGCGGGAGCAGCGATCCCACCTATTCGATCAAGGAAACGGTGCGTCCGGAGGAAGTCACGGTGCCCGGTCACCCGCAGTTCGCCTGCTACGCGGAGAGCACGGACGGCATCACCTGGGTGCGCCCGAACCTTGGCCTGCACGAGTTCAACGGCTCAAAGGACAACAATATCGTCTGGGTGGAGCGCGGCTCACATAACTTCATGGCGTTCCGCGACGATAACCCGGCGGCCCCGGCGGACCAGCGCTACAAGGCCGTGGCGAGCAGCAGCTATGACGATGATTTCCACCAGAAGAAGCCGGTGCTGATCGCGTTCGTGTCGGCTGACGGCAAACGCTGGCGCCGGATGCAGGAGAAGCCGATCATCCTCGATGGCGCGTTTGACTCGCTGAACGTCGCGTTCTGGGAGCCGGCGCGCGGGCACTATACTGCGATCTACCGCGACTTCCGCCACGGCGTGCGGACGATCAAGTATGCGACCTCGAAGGATTTTGTGACCTGGACGCCCGGGGCCTGGGCCGACTTCGGTGACGCTCCCGCGGCGAACCTCTACACGAACGCGACGACGGCCTACGAGCGGGCCCCGCATCTTTACTTCGCGCTGCCGCGGCGTTTCATGCCTTGGAAGACATACTTTGCGGAAATGGAATCCACCAGTCCGGGTTCGTCGGACGTCGTGTTCATGTCGAGTCGTGACGGCGTGCGCTGGCGCCGCTTCGAAGAGGCGCTGATTCGCCCGGGGCTGCAGGAGCGCAACTGGGGGCACCGCGCGAACACGCCCGCGTCGGGCCTCTTCGCCACCGGTCCGGAGGAACTTTCCTTCTACGTCGAGCGCGAGTATACGTTTCCGAGTAACCGCCTCGAGCGCTACACGGTGCGCCCGGACGGCTTCGTTTCGGTGCGCGCTGGGTATCCCGGCGGCGAACTCGTGACCAAGCCGATCGTCTTCACGGGTAAGACGCTGGTCCTGAACTACTCGACCTCCGCGATGGGCAGCATCCGCATCGAGATCCTCGACGAGGCCGGTCATCCGCTGCCGGGCTTCCTGCTCGAGGATTCCCCGGTGCTCTACGGCGACAAGATCGCACAGGTCGTGCCGTGGAAGCACCCGCAGGGCCGGACCGATCGCTCGCCCTTCTCGCGCCTCGCCGGCAAGCCGGTGCGGTTTCGCTTCGTGATGCGCGACGCCGACCTCTTCTCGATCCAGTTCAAGTGATCCGCTCCCGCTGAACGTCGCCATGAAGACGCCCATTGCCGCCATCGATGTCCACGCCCACTACGGCGACTACGTTCACGCAAACGCCCTGCTGCGCCGTTTCTCGAGCGGTACGCCGGCGGAGGTCGTGGACCGGGCCCGCGCCTGCGGCGTCGCGTGGACGATCGTCTCGCCGCTCGCCGGCCTCCTGCCGCGCGGTCTGGGCCAGCCGGTCGCGGCCGCGAACGAAGCCGCCTTCCGTGACGTGCCGGCTACGCCCGGGCTCCTCCAGTACGTGATTGTCAATCCGCTCCAACCGGAGACCTACGATCAGGCGCGGCGGATGCTCAAGGCACCGTGGTGCGTCGGCATCAAGGTCCACCCGGAGGAGCACTCCTACCGCATTTCCGACCACGGCGACGCGTTGTTCGCTTTCTTCGAGGAGACGGGTGTGCCGGTGAAGGCGCACAGCGGCTGCCCGAACAGCCTGCCCGCTGACTTCGTACCCTTCGCCAATCGCTTTCCCGGAGCGCGGGTCATGCTCGCGCACCTCGGCAACGGGAACGGTGCGGGCGGCGCAGTGGACCTTCAGGTGCGAGCCGTGCAGGTGGCGCGCCACGGCAACCTGTGGATCGACACGTCGAGCGCGCGCAGCATTCTGCCACATCTGGTCGAGTGGGCCGTCCAGGAGGTCGGGGCGGAGCGACTCCTCTTCGGCAGCGACACCCCCTTGTACCATGTCGCGCTGCAGCGCGAGCGTATCGAATGCGCGGAGATCTCCGATTCCGCTAAGCGGCTGATCCTGCGCGATAATGCGGTAAGCCTGTTCCAGCTGCAGGATCTTCCGGCCTCCGGCCGCTTTGACTGAATCGACCGTCGGTTTCTCACCTATCGTTCTCTCTTTCTCTCGAATCCCGACCATGAAAGCAAAAAGTACCCGTCTGACTCGCAAAACCCTCAGCGGCGTCTGGTGCGCCCTGATCCTTCCTTGGACCGATCGCGATCGCCTCGATGCGCGTCGCTTCGCGCGTGAAATCCGCGGCTATGGCGGCACTGGCGTGAGTGGTGTCTACACGGGCGGCACGACGGGCGAGTTCTACGCTCAGGATGACGCGACCTTTGAGCAGGTGACCGAGATTGCCTGTGCGGAGGCGCACGCCCTCGGACTGCCGATCCAGATCGGCGCGTCGGCGCTGAGCACGCGCACCACGCGGATGCGCATCCGGACCGCGATCCGTGCGGGCGCGGATGCCCTGCAACTCGCGCTGCCTTTCTGGCTCGAGCTCAAGGATGACGAGGTGAAGCGGTACGTGCGGGAGGTTGCGGAGGAGGCCGGCAAGACGCCGATCATTCTCTACCTCACGATGCGGTCGAAGCGGAAGATCTCCCCCGCGATGCTCGGCGAGATCGCCCGCGACGTACCGACGTTCATCGGCACCAAGGACACCGGCGCCACTCCAGACGACATCAAGACGATTCTGAAGGAGGTGCCGGATCTCGCGATTTTCGGCGGCGAGGACTTCTTCACCAAGATTCCTGCCGGCGGCCGTGGCGGCTACTGCTC
>Ga0164293_10001333_pt1 | contig 20504 bp, 19 predicted proteins | sample GEODES118metaG_FD_111487 | JGI IMG/M metagenome (GOLD analysis project Ga0164293, IMG submission 111487) | Eutrophic lake water microbial communities from Lake Mendota, Wisconsin, USA - GEODES118 metaG | ecosystem: Environmental > Aquatic > Freshwater > Lake | place: USA: Lake Mendota...
GCACCGGAGTTCCCATGTTTGAAAAACTGCGTGACAAGCCCTTGGCCAGTTCCCAAGAGCGTTTTGAAACCCTGATTGGCCGCACCACGCAAATTTATGGGCGTTTGGTTTTGGTCGACAGCGTGCGCATCGACGGCAAAGTGGTCGGCAACATTGAAACCTCCAAAGAAAACAAGGTCACCGTGGCCATTGGTGCCAGCGGCGAGGTGTCTGGCGACGTGACGGCGCACCGGGTCATGGTGGCGGGCAAGGTTGAAGGCAACATTTACGCCACCGAGCGTGTCGAGTTCCACAAAGACTCGGTGGTGCACGGCGACATTTCCTATGGCTCCATCGCTGTCGAGCACGGTGCGCGTTTGCTCGGGCTGGTGATTCAAAACCCGGCTGGCGGCAACAACGCAGGCGATGCGGCCAATTCGGCCATTCGGCAGGCGCAGACGTCCAAGTAAGCCTCCAACAATTGGAACAATTGGGGTCAGATTCCAATTACCTCAATCAATGCGTGGCTTGACGCACCGGCAGTTAGACTGCCGGCATGACTACACACCACAGCCCCGACTGGTTCGACCGGATGTACAACAACCGTGCGCTGGTTCCCGATTTCGCCAACCATCTGCAGCAATGGACGCGCGACTCGCAAGCTGTGCGCGACAGCCAGCCGTGTCTGACCGACCTGCGCTACGGCAGCGGACCCAGTGAGAACTTGGACATCTTCACCGCCGCCAATTCGGCCCACGGCGCACCCGTCCACCCTCGACAAAGAACAGCGACCCCCGTCTTGGTGTTTTTGCACGGCGGATACTGGCGGGCTCTGGACAAATCCGACCACTCGTTTGTCGCGCCGTCCTTGACCCAACAAGGCATCACCGTGGTGGTGCCGAATTACGCGCTGTGCCCAGCGGTGACGATTCCTGAGATCGTCATGCAGATGGTCAAGGCGCTGGCCTGGGTTTGGCGGCACATCGACACCTGGGGCGGCGACGCCAGCCGCATCCACGTGGCTGGGCATTCGGCGGGCGGGCATTTGGCGGCCATGATGTTGGCCTGCGATTGGCGGGCTTATGCGCCCGACTTGCCGCCCGATCTGGTGAAGTCGGTCTTGTCGGTGTCGGGCTTGTACGAGCTTGATTCCTTGCGCCGTTCGCCCATGCTGCAAGAAGCCTTGCGTTTGGACGATGAACAGGTCTTCAAGGCCAGCCCAGCATGGCTGCCCGCGCCAAAGCGTGGCGTGTTGCACACCGTGGTGGGCGGCATGGAGAGTGAAGCGTTTTTGGCGCACAACCAACTGATTCAAAACGCCTGGGGCAAGCAACGTGTGCCAACCGCGCAGGTGCTGCCCGGCTTGCACCATTTCAGCATGATGAAGGCGTTTGCGACACCGGGTCACGCCTTGAACCAACAGTTGCTGGCGCTGTGTCAGACTCATCTGTGAAGCGGCCTGCGCGTCAAGCCGTGCTGGCTTGCATGATGCATGCTCAGGGCGGAGCGCTCACGGCCTGACGTGGAAACAAACCGCTCGCCATGGCCGTGCCCAGCAAAATAACCCCACCCGCCATCAGCATGGAGCCGGTGACGATTTCATCCAGCACAAACACACCAATCAGGTTGGCGAACAAGGGGATCAAGTAGGTGAGCGTCATGGTGCGTGCGGCACCGGTTTTCACAATCAAGCGAAAGTACAGCACATAGGCCAAGCCGGTGCTCATCATGCCCACGGCCAACAGGCTCAGCCAAGCGTTCATGCTGGGCAATACGCTGGGCCAATACCAATAGCCCGGCACCGCCAACACCACAAACGCTCCCAATTGGCTGCCAGTTGCAATCACCATCGGCGACACATGCTGCAGATGGCGCTGTGAATACAGAGAGCTGAAACTGTAGCAACAAGTGGCCAGCAAACAGGCCAAGATGGCCCAGCCAGAGCCACCGGTTTTGAAGGACACACCGCCCGGCGCATGGACGGCCAACCAAGCTGATCCGGCAAAGCCCAGCAGCAAGCCCAGTCCACGCCAATGCGTGGGGCGGTCTTTCAACCACAACCAAGCAATCAAAGCGCCAAACAAGGGTGTCGTGGCATTCAAGATGGACGACAAGCCGGTGCTGAGCGATTGCAATGCAAACGCAAAACAGAAGAACGGAACCGCCGAATTGAATAATCCCATGCCGAACAAGGCTCGCCATTCGGCTTTGATGGTTTGGGCTTGGTGTTGCCAAAAAACAAGGGGCAACAAAGTGATGGCAGCCACCGATACCCGCATCCAGGCGGTGGACCAAGGTCCGAATTCTTGCGTGGCCATGAGCGTGAAGAAAAAAGAAGATCCCCAAATCATGCCCAACAACACAAACTCTGGCAGCCAATCCCGCCGTCGCAAACCAGAGGTCACAAGAGCATGCCCTCGTGTTTGAGCAAAGCGAGTTTGCGTTCGATGCCGCCTGCGTAACCGGTGAGTGCGCCATTGGCGCCCACCACGCGGTGACAGGGGACGATGATGCTCCAAGGGTTGCGCCCGATCGCCATGCCCACAGCGCGGGCGCCCTTGGGATGGTTCAAGTGGGCGGCCAATTCACCATAAGACGTGAAGCGACCATAAGGAATAACGCGCAAGGCCTGCCACGCCTGTTGCTGAAAGCGACTGCCCTGCACGGCTTCGAGTTGCAATTCAAACTGTTGGCGTTGCCCGGCAAAGTATTCGCCGATTTGCTGCTTGGCCTCGCGCAACCAATGCAGGCTCGGGCCCCAAGGCAGCTGATCGATGTCGGGGCGGTGTTGCTGGTGGTCAAACCATGCACCGGCCAAACCGGCTTCACCCGCGACCAAACGCATGCGCCCCAACGGCGTGTTGATCGGCATCTGCCACAGCTTGAATGGGCTGGTGTGGGCGGCTTGTGCAAAAGGCATGAGGGGGTGAAAAAAGTTTCCAATAATGAAGGGTCATCATAAGCCGCGCGGTCGACTGAACTTGTCAGAAGCCACGCCTACAATGCGCGACCATGCAAATTTCAGCTCACGTTTTCAAGGCCTATGACATCCGCGGTGTGGTGCCCACCGCGCTCAACCCCGAGGTGGCAACAGCGCTGGGCAAAGCCTTTGGCACCCAAGCGTTGGCCCAGGGTGAAACCACAGTGGCCGTGGGCCGCGATGGTCGGTTGAGTGGTCCCGCTTTGGCACAAGCCTTGGTGCAAGGATTGATGGATGCAGGTGTGCATGTCATTGACGTCGGCATGGTCACCACACCGCAACTTTATTTCGCTGCCAACACTTTGTGCCGTAGCGGCATTCAAATCACGGGCAGCCACAACCCCAAAGACTACAACGGCTTCAAGATGGTGATGGCCGGGCGTGCCATACATGGCGACGAGATTCAAGGCTTGCGCCAGATGATGCAAGACGAAAGCTGGGTCTTGAAAGCCGGTGGCAGCGTGGCGCAAGTGAGCGTGAACCAAGCCTACCAAGACCGCATCGTGCAAGACATTCATTTGCGTCGCCCCCTGCGCATCGTCGTCGACAGTGGCAATGGCATTGCAGGCGCATCAGCACCGGCCATCTTGCGTGCCATCGGTTGCGATGTGATTGAACTTTTCAGCGAGGTGGATGGTGAATTCCCGAACCACCATCCCGACCCCAGCAAACCGGAAAACTTGAAAGACCTGATCGCGGCTTTGCAAACCACGGGCGCTGAATTGGGTTTGGCCTTTGATGGGGACGGCGACCGCTTGGGCATCGTCACCAGCGACGGTCAAACCATTTACCCCGATCGGCAAATGATGTTGTTCGCCCAAGATGTGTTGAGCCGCGTGCCCGGTGGCGCCATCGTCTTCGATGTGAAATGTTCGCAGCAACTCGCGCCCGCCATACGCGCGGCTGGTGGCGAGCCAGTGATGTTCAAAACCGGCCACTCGCTCATCAAAGCGCACATGAAAGCCATCGACTCACCCTTGGGCGGCGAGATGAGCGGTCATGTGTTTTTCAAAGAGCGTTGGTATGGCTTTGACGATGGCACCTATGCGGGCTGTCGCTTGTTGGAAATTCTCAGCCGCTCACCCGATGCGAATGCCGTGCTGCATGCTTTGCCCACCAGCCAATCCACACCCGAGTTGAACGTGGCCTGCGCCGAAGGCGAACCGCACCGCGTCACGGCTGAATTGTTGGCACGCGCCAAAACACATGGCATGCCTTCACCCACGCACCATCCTGTGTTGTGCGACATCGACGGCGTGCGCATCGACTGGGCCGATGGTTTTGGCTTGGTGCGCGCCTCCAACACCACGCCGGTGTTGGTGCTGCGTTTTGAAGGTCAAACATCTGAGGCCTTGGAGCGCATTCAAGGCGACATGATGGCCTTGCTGCGCGAAGTCAAACCCGATGCCCAGGTGCAAGAGGCTGCGCATTGAGTGAACGAAAAAAAAGCTTGTGGTTGCCCACAAGCTTTGGATGAGGTCAGACCCGCTTAAGGGGCCAACAATTTGTTGATGTCTTGCAGGTCTTGCAATTGCAAACTGCCGCTGAGCTGACGCAGCTTCAGGTGGCCCACCAACACGTCATAACGGGCCTTGGCCAATTTGGCTTTTGTGTCAAACAGTTTGCTTTGCGCGTCCAACACATTGATGTTGATGCGCACACCGACCGAGTAACCAAGCTGGTTGGCTTCCAAAGCCACTTGGCTGGATTCTTCGGCGGCTTTCAAGGCCTTGGCTTGGCCGACACCTGACACCAGACCATAGTACGCAGCGCGGGTGGCTTGGGCGATATTGCGGGTGGCGTTGTCCAAATCGGCACTGGCTTTGCCTGCCAAGGACATGGTTTCTCGGACACGGTTGCTGAGTGCATTGCCGTTGAACAAGGGGTAGTTCAAGACCACGGCACCGGTGGCCAGACCAAGGTTGTAGTCCTTGGACATTGGCATGGCTGCTGTGCCGTTGATGTTGGTTTGCAGGGTGTAGCTGAGTTGCAAATCAACCGTGGGTTTCAAACCGGCATTGGCTTTTTCAATGTCCAACTTGGCCACGTCCACCCCGATGCGGGCTTGTTGCACCGACGCGTTTTGTTGGGCGCTCATGCTCACCCACTCGTCCACATTGGCGGGTTGGGGCGCTTGCGGCATGGCACTCAGGGCCACGGCTTTGGGGCTCAGGTCAGACTTGCCCACGAGTTGGTCCAAGGCCATTTTTTTCACGCGCAAATCGTTGCTGGCCGCAATTTCTTGCGCCACCACCAGGTCGAAACTGGCCTGGGCTTCACGGGTGTCGGTGATGGTGGAGGTGCCCACCTCGAAATTGCGTTTGGCAAATGCAAGTTGCTCGGACACGGCCTTGAGCTGGGCTTGCACGAAGGTCAGGCTGTCTTGGCTGGCCAAGACATCGAAATAGGCTTGGCTCAGGCGCACCATCAGGTCTTGCTCGGCGGCACGCAGTTGTTCATCGGCCAGTTTCAACAGCAAGTTCGCTTGTGACACCTCGGCGTTGTCTGCTGGGCGGTACAACGGCTGGCTACCAGCGATGGTGGCGGTGCCGCTGCTGTAGCCCCGCGACGCTTCAAGGTTGTTATCGATGAGGTTGGTGCTGCCATTCAAATTCAGGTTGACCATGGGACCCAATTTGGCCTGGGCTTGTTCCACTTTGCGCTTGGTGGCTTCGGCTTGCAATTGCACCGACTTGAAGGCGGCGTCAAAGTCGCGGGCCGCGTCAAACATCTCAACCAGGCTTTGCGCTTGGGCTGCGCCAGCAAAAGCCATGCTCATGGCCGCGATCAAGGGCAGGGTGCGAAACAATTTCATGAACTTCTTTCGTTGTGACTACGTTGGTTAAAACTGGAAGGCGGGTGTTTCGGCAAAGCCATGCAGACGCGGTGTGACCACGTCCCACAAGATTTGGCTGTGCATGCTGCCATCAGGCAAGCGGGAAAAACGGGTGGCATGCATCATGGGTTCGTCGCCAACGACGGCCAGCAAACGGCCTTGGGGTTTGAGCATGTCAAACATAGCCTGCGGCACTTCAGCCACCGAGCCGCCCAACACAATGGCGTCAAATTGCTCGGCCAGTTGCGGCACACCGGTGCTGTGGCGCACTTGTGCGTTGCCAACACCTGCTTGGGCCAAGTGTTGCTGGGCACTGGCTACCAAGTCGGCATGGCACTCCAAACTGGTGACTTGGGCGACAGACTGGGCCAACAACGCGGTGAGGTAACCACTGCCGGTGCCTACTTCCAGCACGGTTTCATGCGGTTGCAATTGCAGGTCTTGCAGCAAACGAGCGTCCACACGCGGCACCATCATGTGCTCGCCATGCGGCAGCGGAATTTCGGTGTCGCTGTAGGCCAGTGCGGCAAAGCTGCTGGGGACAAACAGGCTGCGGTCCAGTTGCGCGAGCAGACCCAAAACGCGCATGTCCAACACATGCCAAGTGCGGATTTGCTGTTCGACCATGTTGAAGCGGGCAAGTTCAGTGTTCATGTGATTCTTTTTCCAGTCGTCAATTTTAGCCAGCCACTAAAGGCTGTGAGCACCATGGCCATTCCACTTGCGCTTGAGCCATTGACTCAGATCGTCGAGGTAGCAGTAGACCACGGGCACCACCACCAGCGTGAGCAGTGACGAGGTGATGACGCCGCCAATCACGGCCTGGCCCATCGGTGCGCGTTGTTCTGAGCCTTCGCTGACCGACAAGGCCAGCGGCAACATGCCAAACACCATCGCCAGCGTGGTCATCAAGATCGGGCGCAGTCGGACCTTGGCGGCCATCAGCAGGGCGTCGTTGCGCGGCAGGGCGGGTTCGCGGGTGCCGTCATGGCGCAACAAGCCTTCGCGGGCGCGGATGGCGAAGTCGAGCAACAAAATCGCGTTTTTCGTGACCAAGCCCATCAGCATGATGACGCCAATCACCGAGAACATGGACAAGGTCGAGCCAAACATCATCAGTGCCAGCACCACCCCAATCAGCGTGAGGGGCAGCGAGGTCATCAGGGCCAGGGGTTGCAGAAAGCTTTTGAACTGGCTGGCCAAAATCATGTAGATGAAGATGATGGCCATGGCCATGGCGATGACGGCGTACTGAAAAGACTCTTTCATGTTTTTGGTGGAACCACCGAACTGGTAGCGGTAACCATCGGGCAGAGAAATGTCAGCCATGATGGCTTGAATGTCTTTGGACACATCGCCACCGGCGCGGCCATAGGTGTTGCCACTGAAGGCCACCTCGCGCGAGAGTTCACGCCGGTTCACTTGGTTCGGGCCCACGCCTTCTTTCACCTGAGCCACTTGGTTCAGGCGCACGATGCGGGCACTGCCATCTGGCCCTTGGCCGACATTGAAAGGCAGGCGTTCCAAGTCTTGTGGGGCAGTGCGCATGAGGGGGTCTAAACGCACCAAGACATCATAAGTTTGGTCGTCGCTGGCATGCCAAACGCCCACGCTTTGGCCAGCCACCAAGGTGCGCAATTGGTTCGCAATGCTGCCCACACCCAAACCAAAATCAGCCGCGGCTTCGCGCTTGATGTTGATGTCCACCGTGGGCTTGTTGGGTTTGACACTGGAGTCCACATCCACCAAACCGGGCACGTTTTGGATCTTGGCCATGACCAAGCCAGCCAAGCGTTCCAACTCGGCTTGATCGGGGCCGAGCAAATAGAACTCGATTTGTTTGGAGCCGCCCACCGAGTCGAGCAAGCCCACATGGGTGACGGTGATGCCTGGCATGTTGCGCAAGCGTTCGCGGATTTTCGGTGTGAAATCGTTGATGTTGAAGTTGCGCAAATGCCGGTCCAGCATGCGGAAATACACGTTCGCGTAAATCTTGCCGTTGGCGTTGCCGGTGTTGATGGTGCTGAGGGTGTAGCGCACCTCGGGAAAGCTGCGCAGCATGGCCTCGACTTCTTTGGCTTTGGCTTCAGTGACTTCGATGGAAGAACCCACGGGGACATAGAAGGTCACCGAGGCTTCCGAGTAGTCGGCTTTGGGCACGAACTCGGTGCCAAGCATGGGCACCATGAAAATGCTGCCCACGAACACGGCCAGGGCCACCAGCACGGTCACCAAGCGATGATGCAAAGCTTGGCTCAACAGGCCTTGGTAGATATCTCCCAGCCGATGGGTGCTGTGCTCGAACCAAGCGGTGACCCGACCCAAGCTGCGGTCATAAAAACTCGGCTTGCTTTTGGCTTGCCCGTCAATGTGGATGCTGGGGTCGTGCCAGACGCTGGAGAGCATGGGGTCCAAGGTGAAGCTCACGAACATGGAGATCATGACAGCGGCCACGATGGTCAAACCAAACTCGTGGAAGAACTTGCCAATCACGCCGTCCATGAAACCGATCGGCAAAAATACCGCCACGATGGAGAAGGTGGTGGCTAACACCGCCAAGCCAATTTCACGGGTGCCGTCCATCGCCGCGTTGAAGGCGGACTGGCCCATTTGCACATGGCGCACGATGTTCTCGCGCACCACGATGGCGTCGTCAATCAGCAAACCAATGCACAAAGACAAAGCCATCAGCGTCATCATGTTGATGGTGAAGCCCATCAGCGACATGATCCAAAAGGTGCTGATGACGGCGATGGGGAGTGTGAGGCCGGTGATGATGGTCGAGCGCCAAGAATTCAAAAACAAAAACACAATCAACACGGTCAGCAGCGCACCTTCGACCAAGGTCTTGCGCACATTGTTCACCGCCACGCGGATTTGCCGCGAGCCGTCGTAAATCGTCTCCAAACGCATGCCCGGTGGCAGCTGTGTGCGCATGGTTTCCACTGTGGCGGTCAAGCCATCGACCACCTCGATGGTGTTTTCATCCTGCGACTTTTGCACCGACAAAAGCAGGGTGCGGCCGCCGTTGTAAAGCGCCAAGTTTTCCAACTCTTGCGCGCCATCATTCACCCGCGCTACTTGTTTCAGGCGCACGATGCTGCCTGCTTTGCGGGCGATGATGATCTCGCCGAAATCTTCTGGGCGCTCCATGCGGCCTTGCACTTGCACCACCCGGTCTTGCTGAATGGAGCGCACCGAGCCCACGGGCAGGTCTTGGTTTTCATTTGACACCGCACTCACCACCTGGTCGGCGCTGATGCCCAAAGACTCCATGGCCTGCGGATTGAGGTAAATGTTGAGTTCGCGTTTGGTGCCACCGACCACCACCACCGAACCGACACCGCGCACGTTTTCCAAGCGTTTTTTCAGGACCTGGTCGGCCCAGTTGGTCATCTCAACATGGCTGGGGGCGTTGACACCCTCGGGTAGGTTTTTCGGATCGGCGACAACCGCCACATTCCAAATCGGTCGGCTGGCAGGGTCAAAGCGCAGGATGCGCGACTCTTTCACTTCGGGGCGCAAAAACGGATGCACATTAGAGACTTTTTCGCGCACATCGTCAGCCGCTTTGCGGCCGTTCACGCTGAGCTGAAACTCGACGATGACCACCGACATGCCCTCATAGCTGCGCGAGGTGAGGGCGCTGATGCCGGCCGTGGAGTTCACCGCTTCTTCGATTTTTTTGCTCACCTCGCTTTCGACAATTTCTGGCGAGGCGCCGGGGTATTCGGTGGTCACCACCACCACGGGCAAATCAATGTTGGGGAACTGGTCGATCTTCAAACGTTGGAACGAGAACAGGCCCAGCACCACCAGGGCGAGCATCACCATGGTGGCGAACACCGGGTTGCGCAAACTGACTTGGGTGAACCACATGCTCAGGGCTTCGCAGTGCTTGCAGGTGCCGCAGCCGAGATGAGGCGTACAGGGCTGCCTTCACGCAGGGCGCCCACGGATGCTGGTAGCACCTGGCTGTTGGCGGGTAAACCGCTGATGGCCACCCACTGTTCGCCATTGCTTTGAGTGGCCAATCGACCGCGCTCACCCACGCTCACGGTTTGGTGTGCCACTTTGTTGTTCATCAGCATTTGCACATAAGGCTGGGGTTTGTCGGTGCGCACCGCACTCAAGGGCAGGGCCACGGTTTTGCGATGACTCAGTTGCAAGTCGCCTTGGGCGTACATGCCTTGCTTCAGGCCGGTGGTGGACTGCAAACGCAAATACACCAAGACGCTGCGGCTGTTGGCTTGCACACTGGGGTTGATGCGCAGCACCTTCGCGTTGATGGTTTGTGCGCGGCCTTCCAAACTCAGCGCCGCTTCTTGACCGATGCGCACATCCACGGAATCGGCAGGACTCAAGGTGGCTTCCAGTTCCAAGCTGCCCAAGTCCACGATGTCCATCAAGCGCATGTCCATACCAACATGTTCGCCAGGCTGGGCCAAGCGGGTGGCAATTTGCCCAGTGATGGGCGAACGCATGACGGTGTCTTCCAAGGTTTTGCGGGCCACATCGGCACCGGCCAAGGCCGCGTTGTAGGTGGCTTGGGCACCGGCCAACGAAGCCTGTGAGGTGTCCAAAGCGGTTTTGGAAATGAAACCTTGCTCGACCAAGGCTTTGTTGTTGTCGTACTGGCGTTTGGCAATGTCGATTTGTGTTTTGGCGGCATCGGCTTGCTGCTCGGCTTGGCGCAAGCGACGTTGGTATTCGGTCGGGTCCAAGCGGGCCACCACCTCACCGGCTTTCACGCTGTCGCCTTCACGGCCCTTGAGTTCAATCAACTCGCCGGGCACCCGCGCTTTCACGGCCACCGTGTTGACCGCTTTCAAGTTGCCTGAAATGGGCAAGCTGAGGACCAGTGTTTGTGGCTCGACCAACCACAAATCGCTGGCTTGGATGTCCAACACGGCTGCAGGGGCCGCGCCAGCAGGGGCAGGCACTGCAGGGGTGGGTTTGCTGGTGGTCGCAGGGACCGGCTGACGCAGGTAGTAGCCCAGCGCAGCAGCCACCGCCAACAGGGCCACAGCCCACCACAGTTTGGAACGCCATCTCATCGATTCATTCTCCGCGCATCATGCAATTTGCCAACCGCGAATCAAGGTGGCCACATGGTCACGCAAGAACTGCTCGGGGTTGAAAGAGGTTTGACTGACACAGGCAGACAGCGAATGCTTCCACATGGTCAAAAAGAAAATGGTGGAGACCAAGCTGAACACCGCCGTGTCCGTGTCCATCGGGCGGAATTCGCCAAGCGACACGCCGCGTTGCAAGATGGCCTTGAACAAGGCGTGCCCTGGGCGCATCACCTCGGCTTCGTAAAACTGCACCACGTCGGGGAAGTTGCTGGCTTCGCTGGTCACCAGTTTGGTGATGCCACTGGCGCGGGTGTTGCCAATGCGTTCCCACCAAGACTGCATGGCGTAGGCCAGCATGTCGGCGGTGCTGCCTTCGAATTCACCGAACTCTTGGTTCCAAACCGGGAAATGCTCGGACAAATTGGCGCGAATCACCGCCTTGAACAAGTCTTCTTTGGTGTCGAAATACAAAAACAGCGTGCCCTTGGACACACCGGCCAGCGCGGCCACTTCGTCCACCTTGGTGGCGGCATAACCTTTGTCGACAAACAAGGTGAGCGCCGCATCAATCAACTCTTGCGGACGCGCCTCTTTGCGCCGCTCGCGTTTGTGCGCGGTTTCGTCGTTGGCAGAGAGGTTTTTCAGGGCTTGCATATTAATGACTGACTGGTTAGTAATGTAACCTAGCGCCGAGAACAGCGTCATTTCAACAAGCGTCAGGTCAGCAAGCGACCCAGCGCTTCATGCAGCACCCGTCGGGTGTCGCGCAAACCGCCGCCCGAGGGCAAGAAATCCGTGTCAAACCGCAGTGGCGGTTGGGTGTAGCCCATGGGCGCGGGTTGCACCACAAACCCGGCTTGCTCGAAATTGCGCACACTGCGCTGCATGTGCCAATCGTTGGTCACCAACAAGATGCGGGTGATGCCTTGTTTGGAGAGTTGCTCGAAACTGCGCTGGGCGTTTTCACGGGTGTCGCGCGATTGATCGTCCACCCAGGTGAAGGACAGGCCCAGCTCGCGCTTTAAAGCCTCGGCGGCCACGGCGGCTTCGCTGCGTTGCTGTGCGCCGGGTGCAGCCCAGCCAATGCCGCCCGAATAAATCAGCGGCAACTGCGATTGCTTGGCCAAATGGGCGCCGTACAGCAAACGCTTGTGCGCGGTTTCGGCCAAGATGGGGTTGCCGTACTCGGGGGCGAACAAATCCACGCCACCACCGAGCACCACGATGGCTTGGCTGTCTTGGAGTTGGGCGGTGGTGACCGCGGGATAGGTTTTCAACAGCAGCCGGTTCAGGCCATAGGCCGTGGCGTTGCAACACGCCAGCCACACCAGCACCGTGCCGGTGAACACCAGCCCCCAGGCCCAACGGCGCTTGAACTTGGCCAACAGCAAGCCTAAAAACACCAACAACAACGGACCTGCGGGCGGCAACAGCAGGGTGGTGAGCAGGGGTTTCAAAGGGCCAATGAAGGACATAGGGCGGGCAGTGTCGCACACTGGGTAAGATGGATTCATGACCACCCAAACCATCACATTAGGCGGCGGCTGCTTCTGGTGCACCGAGGCGGTGTTCGTGCGCGTGCGCGGCGTGCTCGACGTCGAGTCGGGCTATTGCAACGGCTTGCAAGCACGCCAACCCAGTTACGAAGATGTGTGCCGAGGCGACACCGGCTACAACGAAGTGGTGCGCCTTCAGTACGACCCGGCCATCATCAGTCTGCCCGATGTGTTGACCATTTTTTGCGGCATCCACGACCCCACCAGCCTGAACCGCCAAGGCAACGACCAAGGCACGCAATACCGCAGCGGCGTCTACTTCAGCGCGCCGTCCGATGAAGCCGTGATTGTGCAAACGCTCACACAACTGCAAGCCAATTATGGCCAGCCCATCGTCACCGAAGTGGAAGCTTTGCAGCACTATTGGCCAGCCGAGGACTACCACCAAGACTATTTTTTAAAGCACCCGCAGCAAGGCTATTGCGCCTTCGTGGTGGCACCCAAGGTGGTCAAGCTGGAACAGCATTTCAGCCAGTGGTTGAAGGCCTGAAGCTTCAAGGCGCCAAACGTTCTTTCACCCAGTGGCCGTCCTCTGAGCGGTACACCAGCCGGTCGTGCAACCGCGCCACACCGCCTTGCCAAAACTCCCACCTGTCGGGGACCAGCCGGTAGCCGCCCCAATGCGGTGGACGCGGCGGCTGCAGCATGAACTTGGCCGCGTATCCCGCCGCGTTGGTCAGCAATTGGGCGCGGGAAGAGATGACCTGGCTTTGCGGGCTGGCCCAGGCGCCAATGCGCGAGTCCAGCGGGCGGCTGTGGAAATACGTGTCGCTTTCTTCGTCGCTGACTTTCTCCACGTGGCCCTCGATGCGCACCACGCGTTCCAACTCCACCCAATGGAATTGCAGCGCCGCAAACGGGTTGCCGGCCAACTCTTGGCCCTTGCGGCTGTCGTAGTTGGTGAACCAGACCAGGCCGCGCTCGTCGCAGCCTTTGATAAGAACCACGCGGGTGCTGGGGCGCAGCTGCGACGACACCGTGGCCAAGGTCATGGCGTTGGCCTCGGGCACCTCGGCTTCCAAGGCTTGGGACAGCCACAGTTCGAATTGCTTCAGCGGCTCGGCCAGCGCTTGAGCCTCCAGCAGTTCGGCTTGCTGGTAGCTTTTGCGCATGTCGGCCAGTTTGGAGTTGCTCATGGGGTTCGCTGGGTGAAAGGGGTCATCTTAGGGCGCTTGCTGCCGATTATGGTGGGAGGGATTGAGTTAGCATGAAACCGACCGAGGAGTACCTACATGATCAATATCCTGCGTGTGTCCAACTTGCCCCATGACATGCTCACGGTGCTGCAAACCACCTACATCATGCATGACCGTGACCACATCACCGACCCCGGGGCGTTGGGGCGCATTCGGGCCATGGTGGCGATGAGTGACGCGGTGATCGACAAGAAACTCATGATGCTGTTTCCCGCCGTCGAAATCATTTGCATCTGCGGCAGCTCGAGTCACAACGTGGATCACGCCGCCGCCGAACAACGCAACATCAAGGTCTGCCATGCCGCCTACGCCCATGTGCCGGACCAGGCCGAATACGCCATCGGTCTGATGTTGGCGGCCAGTCGGCGCATCGCCCACGGCGACCGCTTTGTACGCAACAGCGATTGGGTGGATGGCCCGTACCCGCTGACGCGCCGCATGAGCGGTGCGCGGTTGGGGCTGGTGGGCATGGGGCCGGTGGCCCAGGCCATCGCAGGTCTGGCCTCGTCCTTTGACATGGCGGTGAGCTACACCGCTGCACAAGCCGAGCCCGAAGTCGCGTGGTCGTTCAACCCCAGCGTGAAGGACTTGGCGGCGGGTGTTGATTTCTTGGTCTTGCCAGAAATGGGCCCTGATGCCCCACCCCATTTGGTGAATGCCGAGGTGTTGCAGGCGCTGGCACTCAAAGGGTATTTGGTGAATTTGGCGAATGCTGGCGCGGTGGACATGGCGGCGCTGACCGAGGCGCTGCAAAAGAAAACCATCGCTGGCGCGGCGCTGGACGTCTTTCCCGAGGAGCCACGGGTGGCTGCCGAGCTGCGGGCGCTGCACAACGTGGTCTTGACGCCGCACACTGGCAGCGCCACGGCTGAGGCGCGGCAGGCCATGGGGGACCAGGCTTTGCGGCAATTGGCCGAGCACTTTGCGACCGATTTGGCGGCGGATGTTTAGGTCACGCTGAGCTTGCCAACCACGGTGGGCTCGGCCGACGCTCACCGCCGCAAGCGGCAAGGTTCGCGCGGTCCAAAAAAAGACACAGCTGCTTGCCCGCCGCGCTGGGCTCAAACGCCGCTCACCGCCACTTCGTGGCAACGTTCGCTACACGTTTGACCCAGCACGTCCGTCAAGCTGAAGAGGCTTTTTGGACGTGCGAAAGACCGCCTTGGTATCTCGTCGTCGTGATACAAGTTTTCGTCGAAACGTTGAATTTATGTATCATAAAAACAGCGGAAAGCCCCGTCCAGTATGACGGGGTATCCAAAACAGGGGTCAAGACTCAGCGCGAAAAACCGCCGCCGCCACCACCACCACCACGACGGCCACCGCCGCCACCAAAGCCGCCGGTCTTGCCGCCAAAACCGCCGGGCTTGCCACCACCACCGCCACCGCCACCACGACGACCACCACCGCCGCCGCCACGGTTGTTGCGGCTGAGCAAGTCCACCGAGGTCATGGTCGGGTCGGGTTGCCGGCCTGCGCCACCGCCCGATTTATGGCCAAAAGCGTTGACGCCGCTTTGCGTGCCCAAATGCGCGTTGGCGCGGGGCTGGAAATCATCTTCGAAATGCTTGGGCGGCTGCGCATCGTGGTCGTGCGGCATGCCTTGCGCAGCGGGGCGCGGACCGCGCTCGGGCCGGTCGCGGCGAGGCTGGTTGCGGCCTGCACCGCCACCGTTGAAGCCTTGACCGCCACCACCGGGGTGGGCCGCACGAGGCGGGCGGTCGGCGCGCGGTTCTGGACGGGGGCCGGCGGCGGCACGTGGGCCGTCGCTGCGACCAGCGCCTTGGCCTTGGCCGCGTCCACCGGCTGGTTTTTTCTCGCGAATGCGTTCCATCATGTCTTGGCGGGCGGCGCGTGCGGCAGCCGCCATCACATCGCGGCTGGGCGGTTTGCCCAGGCCACCCCACAGGGTTTGACGACCCATGGCAATGGGCTCGGCGCGCTCTTCGGGGCTGGGGCCAAAGCCTTCAACTTTTTCAACTTCGATGGTTTGTCTGGTGAATTTCTCAATTTCTTGCATGAAACCTTCCTCGTCCAAAGACACCAGGCTGATCGCTTCGCCGCTGGCGCCCGCGCGGCCAGTGCGGCCGATGCGGTGCACATAGTCTTCGCTGATGTTGGGGATTTCGTAATTCACCACGTGCGGCAATTCGTCAATGTCGATGCCGCGCGCGGCGATGTCGGTGGCCACCAAGACGCGGATGTCGCCGGTCTTGAATCCCGACAGCGCCTGCGTGCGCGCGGTTTGGCTTTTGTTGCCGTGCAGCGCCATGGCCGTGATGCCTTGCTTGTTCAAAAAATCGGCCACATGGTTGGCACCAAATTTGGTGCGGCAAAACACCAGCACCTGGCTCCATTGCTTGGTCTCGATGATGTGCGCCAGCAAGGCTTTCTTTTGCTGGCGACCGACCGGGTGAATCACCTGTTTGATGAGTTGCACCGTGGTGTTTTCGGGCGTGACCTGAATGCTTTGCGGGTTGTGCAGCAACTGCGCCGCCAACTCGCGGATCTCGCTGCTGAAGGTGGCCGAGAACAACAGGCTTTGCTTTTCTTTGGGCACCAGCGCCAGCACTTTTTTAACGTCGTGGATGAAGCCCATGTCGAGCATGCGGTCAGCCTCGTCCAGCACCAGCATTTGCACAGTGGACAAATCGAGGAAACCTTGTTGCTGCAAATCGAGCAAACGACCGGGCGTGGCCACCAGGATGTCCACACCTTTTTTCAGCTGGCTGATTTGCGGGTTCATGCCAACGCCACCAAAGATGACGGCGGATTGGAGTTGCAAGTATTTGCCGTAGTGGCGGACCGATTCTTCCACTTGCGCGGCGAGTTCACGGGTGGGGGTGAGCACCAAAGCGCGGATGCCAAACACGCCAAAGCGGTTGGTGGCACTGCGGCTCATGGTGAGTTTGTGCAGCATGGGCAGGGTGAAGGCGGCGGTTTTGCCGGTGCCGGTTTGCGCGCCTGCCAGCAAATCGTGGCCCGCTAAGACAGCGGGGATGGCCTGCTGTTGGATGGGGGTGGGGGTTTCGTAGCCTTGCTCACGCACAGCTTTCAAAATGGCCGGGGCCAAGTTCAGTTCATCAAAGTTCATAGTGGAGCGTGCTTTTTGGCGACGCTTGGTGTTCGGCCCGTTCTGCCCAAAAAGGGGCAGCCAGTGAAAGACCGAGGAAACACAGGTGGGCAGGTAAGTGACAAACAGTTTGTTTGAATCCGGCCCCAGCAGAAGCGCTGATGTTGTGGCAACTGGTGGCAACAACTGGAAAGCATTGTCGCATGGTTTAAGCCCAAGCCTTGAGCGGCTTGCGTTTCCCTTTTTTAGCGGGTGATTCGAGATCAAGCCATGGGGCGGGGTGCTGGTTTGAAAAAACAGTTGGATCTTTTGAAAGATTTGGCATAAAGTAAGGAATCCTTGATCCCTTGAAATCAGCCATGCTCGCCAAAATCACCTCCAAAAACCAACTCACCTTGCCCAAAAGCCTTGTTCAAGCCGTGGGAGCGACCGACTACTTTGATGTCGAAGCGCGGGGCGGCCAACTGATCCTCACCCCCGTGCGGATTCAGCGTGGCGACGCAGTGCGGGCCAAACTCGAAGCCTTGGACATCACGGATGCAGATGTCGCTGCTGCTGTCACTTGGAGCCGCACCTCCACAAGGCCTTTGTTGTTGAACGAGCCACCAGCCGCTCTTGCAGCCCCAGCCAATCCCACGGAGCGTTCTGTGACATCAGCCAAACCCAAGCGGTCCTCCGTTGCAAAGCCGTCGGGCAAAACATGAGTGGAGCGTTGCGCGTGGTGCTCGACACCAATGTGGTGCTGTCGGCGCTGGTGTTTCGCGGCGGCGCGGCCGGTCAGGCGCGGCAGGCTTGGCAGCGCGGGTTGGTTCTGCCGCTGGCCAGCACAGCCACGGCGCAAGAGCTGGTCAGGGTCTTGGCTTACCCCAAGTTCCGTTTATCGCAAGCAGAACAACATGAGTTGTTGGCCGACTACCTGCCTTATGCCGAAACGGTTCGGATTCCACAACCGCCACCCACGGTGCCCGATTGCCGCGATGTGCTCGATGTGCCTTTCATGCACCTGGCGGTGGCTGGCAGAGCACAAGCACTGGTGACAGGCGACCACGATTTGTTGGCCCTTGGCGCTGAGTTTGCAAGGGCCCATGCCTGCCCCATCATGACGTTGGACGTTTTTTGCCATACATGCTGTGCCTGATTGCAGCTTCAGCACCCAACCACCGCCGACCACCGTCATTTGAAGCAGAGATAATCCCCCGATACCCGCCGCCACGCCGTGTGGCGCACAGCCCAGAGAGTCACTCCATGTCCCAATACGTTTTCTCCATGAACCGGGTCGGCAAAATCGTGCCGCCCAAACGCCAAATCCTGAAAGACATTTCCCTCAGCTTCTTCCCCGGCGCCAAGATTGGCGTGCTGGGCACCAACGGTTCGGGCAAGTCCACCTTGCTGAAAATCATGGCCGGTATCGACAAGGAAATCGAAGGCGAAGCCATTCCCATGGCCGGTTTGAAGATCGGGTATTTGCCGCAAGAGCCGCACCTCGACCCCAATGAAACCGTGCGCCAGTCGGTGGAAAACGGCATGGGCGAGGTGAAGGCCGCGCAATCTCGTTTGGAAGAGGTGTACGCCGCGTATGCCGAAGAAGACGCCGACTTTGACGCGCTGGCCGCCGAGCAGGCCAAGCTCGAAGCCATCATCGCCACCGCCGGTGACGCCTCCGAGCACCAACTTGAAATCGCCGCCGATGCGCTGCGCTTGCCGCCTTGGGACGCCGTCATTGGCAAGCTCTCCGGCGGTGAAAAACGCCGCGTGGCCCTGTGCCGCTTGCTGCTATCGCGCCCCGACATGCTGCTGCTGGACGAACCCACCAACCACTTGGACGCCGAGTCGGTCGATTGGCTGGAGCAATTCTTGTCACGCTTCTCGGGCACCGTGGTGGCCATCACCCACGACCGCTATTTCTTGGACAACGCTGCCGAATGGATTTTGGAACTCGACCGTGGCCACGGCATTCCCTACAAAGGCAACTACTCTTCTTGGCTCGAGCAAAAAGAGGCGCGCCTGGAGCAAGAACAGCGCACCGAAGACGCCCGCAGCAAGGCCATGAAGAAAGAGCTGGAGTGGGCGCGTCAAAACCCCAAAGGCCGTCAAGCGAAAAGCAAGGCGCGTTTGGCACGCTTTGAAGAGCTCTCCGATTACGAATACCAAAAGCGCAACGAGACGCAAGAAATTTTCATCCCCGTGGCCGAGCGTTTGGGCAACGAGGTGTTTGAATTTAAAAACGTCAGCAAGTCGTTTGGCGACCGTGTGCTCATCGACAACCTGAGTTTCCAAGTGCCCGCCGGTGCCATCGTCGGCATCATCGGCCCCAATGGCGCGGGTAAATCCACCTTGTTCAAACTCATCGCGGGCAAAGAGCAGCCCGACAGCGGCGAGGTGAAGATTGGCCAAACCGTGAAGATGGCGTTTGTCGATCAAAACCGCGACGACTTGTCGAATGAGAAAACGGTGTGGGAAGACGTCTCGGGCGGCTTGGACATCCTCACCGTGGGCAAGTTTCAGATGCCCAGCCGCGCTTATTGCGGTCGTTTCAACTTCAACGGCGGCGACCAGCAGAAAAAAGTCGGCACGCTCTCAGGTGGTGAACGCGGCCGTTTGCACCTGGCCAAAACCCTCATCGAAGGCGGCAATGTGCTGCTGCTGGACGAACCCTCGAACGACTTGGACGTGGAAACCTTGCGTGCTTTGGAAGACGCCTTGCTGGAGTTCGCGGGCTCGGTGATGGTCATCAGCCACGACCGCTGGTTCCTGGACCGCATTGCCACGCACATCTTGGCCGCTGAAGGCGACAGCCAATGGGTCTTCTACAACGGCAACTACCAAGAGTACGAAGCCGACAAGAAAAAGCGTTTGGGTGAAGAGGGCGCCAAGCCCAAGCGCGTGCGCTTCAAGGCCCTGAAATAAGCCTCAGGTCGCCATTTTTCCGCTGGCAAGTGTTGTTTATAAATACAAAATGAATCATTTAATCCCAAAAATTCACTAAATTGGGGCTCAATTCAATTCGAATTGGTTGAATGTGCAATAAACTTTAGTTCGTTTTGATTCATTTTTTAAACAAATACTTGCCGCGGAGAGCCCCATGAGCCACAAAGCCACCCCCGATTCCAGCGACGAATACTGTGGCACCAGTTACGCCGCCAAACTCCTCAACTTGTCTGTTGGCTCGGTGCAAACCTTGGTTGAGAAAAACGAACTGCAAGCCTGGAAAACACAGGGCGGCCACCGACGCATCTCCATCCAGTCCATTTACGACTACCAAAACCGCTCAGCCTTGGTCCCCGCTGTGGGTGTGCAAGACGGCAAATACCTGCGGGTGTTGGTGGTCGAGGACGATCCTGCCACCCGCGCCATGTACCGCGCCCATTTCGACCAGTGGGACCTGCCGATTGACGCCACCATCTCCGGTTCGGCCATTGAAGCTTTGCTCGATTTGCCAGCGCTCAAGCCCCAAGTCTTGGTGGCCGACCTGCACATGCCCGGCATCGATGGCGTCGAGATGCTGCGTCAACTGCACGGCCATCCGCAGTTCGCCCAGGTGGCGGTCATCGTCATCACCGGTCTGAACGCCGAAGAAATTGCCGAACTCGGCGACTTGCCCGAAGGCACACATGTGCTGCGCAAGCCGGTGGACATGGGCTGGTTGCGGGGCTATTTCCAAGCCATGCTGACCATCCGCTTGGGGCCCAAACGCCGTCCTGCGGCCACAGCCACGCCCGCCGCACCCGCCGAAGCAGACCCGGCCTGACCCCCTTTTCTCGACTTCTCCCTCACAGCCGCTGTGCCCCAGCGGCTTTTTTGTCGAC
>Ga0164293_10001334_pt1 | contig 20499 bp, 16 predicted proteins | sample GEODES118metaG_FD_111487 | JGI IMG/M metagenome (GOLD analysis project Ga0164293, IMG submission 111487) | Eutrophic lake water microbial communities from Lake Mendota, Wisconsin, USA - GEODES118 metaG | ecosystem: Environmental > Aquatic > Freshwater > Lake | place: USA: Lake Mendota...
GGTTCACGCCCATGTTGATGAAGGCCTGAAAGCCGATCCAGATGCCCACGCCCTGGGCCACCAGCCCGGCGAAGAGCTGGTCCATCTGCACCGCCTGGCGGCCGATCAGCATGATGTGGCGGGTTAGCCAGAGGAAGGTGCCGATCACCACGACGATGCCAACGAAGCCGAACTCTTCACCAATGACAGCCAGCAGGAAATCGGTGTGGGCCTCGGGCAGCCAGTGCAACTTTTCGACGCTGCCGCCGAGGCCAACGCCGAAAATCTCGCCACGGCCAAAGGCGATCAGTGCGTGCGAAAGCTGGTAGCCCTTGCCCAGGGCGTGCTTCTCGCTCCAGGGGTCGAGGTAGGCGAAGATGCGTTCACGCCGCCAGTCGGACAGCGCGATCATCAGAATGAAGGCCACGATCAGCACGCCGGCGATCAGGAGGGCCATGCGGGCGTTGACCCCGCCCAGGAACAGAATGCCCATGGCGATGATGGCGATCACCATGAAGGCACCCATGTCGGGTTCGGCCAGCAGCAAGGCGCCCACCAAGCCCACCGCGATCGCCATGGGCACCACTGCGCGCAAGAAGCTTTCCTTGACCTCCATCTTGCGCACCATGTAGTTGGCCGCGTACAGCACCACGGCAAACTTGGCCAGCTCCGAGGGCTGAAAGCTCATGAAGCCCAGTGACACCCAACGCCGGGCACCGTTGACCACCACGCCGATGCCAGGAATGAGCACCAGGACCAGGGCCACCAGGGAGCCCACAAAGAGCCAGGGCGCAAAACGCTCCCAGGTGGCGATGGGTACCTGGAAGGCCAGCACCGCGGCGACAAAGCCAATGCAGATCGCGATCGCGTGGCGGAACAGGAAATGGTTGTGGCTGTAGCGGAGGAAGCGAGGGTTGTCCGGGAGCGCCACCGAGGCCGAATAAACCATCACCAGACTGAAGGCGAGCAAGCCGACGATGACCCACAGAAGGGCCTGATCGAACTGGGCCAGGCTGACCTTGCCGGTAGCCGGTGCATAGCTGCCGGTGCCCCGCACTGACACCGGGATGTCGTCCGCGCCGCTGCGGCTACCGGCGATCCAGCCGGTAACCCGCTGGGCGAGGCGCTGGGGTGCGAGTGCGGCCAGGTTCACAGACCGCCCTCCAAAGGATTGCCGGCGTCTTCGGCCAGGCGGGCGACCGCGGCGACGAAGACCTCTGCACGGTGGGCGTAGTCGCGGAACATGTCAAAGCTGGCACAGGCCGGCGACATCAGCACCGCATCGCCCGCGCGTGCGCGCTCGCTGGCCAGGCGCACCGCCTCTTCCATCGAACCAGCGTCATGCAAGCCCACGCCGGCCGCTTGCAGGGCAGCGGCCAAGGCTTCGCGAATCAAGGGAGCGTCGCGGCCGATCAGGATGGCGGCACGGCAGTGGCGGGCCACTGGTGAAGCCAGGGGCGAAAAGTCCTGGCCTTTGCCGTCCCCGCCCAAAATGACCACCAGCTTGCGCTCGGCACCCAGGCCGTTCAGTGCAGCCTCGGTGGCGCCTACGTTGGTGCCCTTGCTGTCGTCAAAGTACTCGACCTCTCCGACGATGGCTATCGGCTCGACGCGGTGCGGCTCACCGCGGTATTCACGCAGGCCATAGAGCATGGGCCCCAGCGGGCAGCCCGCGGCGGTGGCCAGGGCCAGGGCTGCCAGCGCGTTGGTGGCGTTGTGGCGGCCGCGAATGCGCAGGGCATCGGCGGGCATGAGCCGCTGGATGTGAAGCTCTTCTTCCTCGTCCTTGCGGCGCTTGTGGGTTTCGTCGGCCTCGAGGGCGCGCACCAGCCAGGCCATGCCGGCGACCACCTCGATGCCGAAGTCGCCGGGGTGGCGCGGCATGTCGGCACCAAAGCAGACATGGGCGCGCGCATCCATCTTGCCGCCCTTCAGGCGCACGGGCGCGGGCAGCATCGCCATCACGCGCGCGTCGTCGCGGTTCAGAACCATCACGCCCTGGCGCCCGAAGACACGGGCCTTGGCGGCGGCGTAGGCGTCCATGCTGCCGTGCCAGTCGAGGTGGTCTTGGGACAGATTAAGGACGGTGGCGGCGGTGGGCTCAAAGTCGTCGGCGCCGCTGGACGGGTCGAGCTGGAAGGACGACAGCTCCAGCACCCAGATTTGCGGAAGGGACTGACTGCCCCGACGCGCGGCCAAGGTGTCCAGCAGCGAGGGGCCGATGTTGCCGGCCACGGCAACTGTGCGGCCGGCGCGCTCGACGAGTTGGCCAGTGAGTGAGGTGACGGTGGTCTTGCCGTTGGTGCCGGTGATGGCCAGCACCGCGGGCCGATAGCCTTCGCTGGCGCGCAGGCGGGCCAGGCCTTCGGTGAAGAGGGCGAGCTCGCCGCCCACCCGCAGGCCTTGCGTGCGGGCCGCCTGCAAGAGGGCGTCTGTCTGCGCCGGGGCCAGGCCTGGGCTCACAAAGACGGCCTGCACGCCGCCCTCGAGCAGGGCTGGGGTGAATTCCCCGGAGACAAAGCGCGCTTGCGGCAACTCGCCCTGCAAGCTGGCCCATTGGGGCGGCTCCTGGCGGGTGTCGGCCACGGTGACCTGCGCGCCCTCGGCGACGCACCAGCGCGCCATGGCGAGGCCCGAGAGGCCCAGGCCCAGCACCAGGACGGACTGGCCGTCGAGGATGGGGCCCTGGGGAAGGAGTTCGCCCTCGCCCTCGCCCTCGCCCTCGGCAGTGGCAAATTCAGCCGCCATCGCATCCGCCATGGCTTGCGCCTCCTGGGCCGACACCGGCGCCAAGTCGGGCAGCGCTGCTGGCGGCGTGTCCGGTGGGAGGGGCTGCTCGGGCAGGTCGCTCATGGTCTCAACGCAGCTTCAGGGTGGACAGGCCGGCCAGGCACAGCAGCATGGTGATGATCCAGAAGCGGACCACGACCTGGGTCTCCTTCCAGCCACTTTTCTCGAAGTGGTGGTGCAGGGGCGCCATCTTCAAAATACGCCGGCCTTCGCCGTAGCGCTTCTTCGTGTACTTGAAGTACAGGACCTGGGCCATCACCGACAGCGCCTCGACCACGAAGATGCCGCCCATGATGGCCAGCACGATTTCCTGGCGCACGATGACCGCGATGGTGCCGAGAGCACCGCCCAGTGCGAGCGCGCCCACATCGCCCATGAAGACCTGGGCCGGGTAGGCGTTGAACCAGAGGAAGGCGAGGCCCGCGCCGGCCATGGCGGCACAGAAGATCAAGAGTTCGCCTGCGCCTGGGATATAGGGGAGGAAGAGGTAGCGCGAGAAGATCGAGCTGCCGGTCACATAGGCGAACACGCCCAGGGCCGAGCCCACCATCACCACCGGCATGATGGCCAGGCCGTCAAGGCCGTCGGTGAGGTTGACCGCGTTGCTCGAGCCGACGATGACCAGATAGCTGAGGATGACAAAGCCGAACACGCCCAGTGGGTAGCTGACTTCCTTGAAGAAGGGCACCATCAGGCCGGCCTTGGGCGGCAGGTCCACATCGAAGCCCGAGCGCACCCAGGTGAGGAACAACTCCAGCACCCGCCAGTTGGACGACTCGGAGATGGAGAACACCAGGTAGACCGCCGCCAGCAGGCCGATCACCGACTGCCAGAAGTACTTTTCGCGCGAGCGCATCCCCTCGGGGTCTTTGCGCACTACCTTGCGCCAGTCGTCCACCCAGCCAATGGCGCCGAAGCCCAGGGTGACGATCAGCACGATCCAGACGAAGCGGTTCGACAGGTCGAACCACAGCAAAGTAGCGACTGCGATTGCCAGCAGCACCAGCACGCCGCCCATGGTGGGCGTGCCGCTCTTGGCCAGATGGGACTCCACACCGTAGCTGCGAATCGGCTGGCCGATCTTGAGTGCGGTGAGGCGGCGGATCACCGCCGGGCCGGCCAGCAGGCCGATCAGGAGCGCGGTCATGGCGGCCATGACGGCACGGAAGGTCAGGTACTGGAAGACCCGCAGGAAACCGAATTCCGGCCCGAGGGTTTGCAGCCAGGTGGCCAGGCTCAGGAACATCCGCCCTTCCCTTCTTGTGTGCTCGCTTGCGCGTGGGCGGTGATGGCCTCGACCACCCGCTCCATCTTCATGAATCGGGAGCCCTTGACCAGCACGCTGGAGGCCCGGGGAAGTTGCTGTAGCACCGCGGCATGGAGCGCCTCAATGCTGTCGAAATGGGTGCCGCCCATGGCGCGGGATTGCTCGCCGAGCGTGAGCAGGGCGTCAATGCCGCGCGCGCGGGCATGCTCGCCGACCTCGGCATGGAACTGCGGGCCCTGATCGCCCACCTCGCCCATGTCGCCGAGCACCAGCAGGCGCGGGCCGGGCAACTCGGCCAGCACGTCGATGGCGGCACGCACCGAATCGGGGTTGGCGTTGTAGGTGTCGTCGACCACGGTGAGGGCGCGGCCGGCCAAGGACAGGCCGACGCTGCGCGAGCGCCCCTTGACAGGCTCGAAGGCCTGCAAGCCACGGGTGATGGCCTCGGCCGGCACACCGGCGGCCAGGGCGCAGGCCACCGCTGCCAGCGCGTTCATCAGGTTGTGGCGGCCGGCGATGCGCACGCTGAACTCAAGACCGCCGACGGGCGTGAGGGCCAGCACCTGCCAGGCGCCGTCCTGCCAGGTGGCGGTGTCAAGCAGCACGCTGGCGGTGGGGTCGGTGCCAAAGGTGAGGCAGCGGGCGCTGGCGCCAGCCGGGGCCTGGGCAAGGAGCCCGCGCCACAGCGCGGTGTAGGCGTCACCCGCCGGGAAGACGGCGGCGCCGCCTTGGGCCAGGGCAGCGAACACGGCGCCGTTCTCGCGTGCCACGGCTTCCACCGTGGCCATGAACTCCTGGTGTTCGCGCTGGGCGTTGTTCACCAGGGCCACGGTGGGTCGTGCAAGTTCCGCCAGGTAGGCGATTTCGCCCGGATGGTTCATGCCCAACTCGACCACCGCCACCTGATGCCCGTCACGCAGGCGCAGGAGCGTCTGGGGCAGACCGATGTCGTTGTTCAGATTGCCCTGGGTCGAGAGTGCCGCCTCGCCCCGCCAGGCGTGCAGGATGGCGGCCACCATCTGGGTGACGGTGGTTTTGCCGTTGCTGCCGGTGATGGCGATAAGGGGTCCCTCGAACCGGTTGCGCCAGGCAGCGGCCAACTGGCCGAGTGCCAGGCGGGTGTCTGGCACTTCGAGGCCGCTGGCACCGGCTGGCACGCGGCCGGCGTGGGCCAGCACCGCAGCAGCGCCGGCGGACAGGGCCTGCGCCAGCAGGTCGTTGGCGTCAAAGCGCTCACCGCGCAGGGCGACGAACAGGTCGCCCGCTTGCAGGCTGCGGGTGTCGGTGTGCACACGGGCAATCGGGGTGGCACCGTCGCCGACCAGGCGGCTGCCCGGCAGCCAGGCAGCCGCGTCGTGCAGGGTGAACAGGGCGCGCATCAGACGGCGCCTCCGGGTGGGGCGGGGTGGGCCAGTGCGCTGCCTGGGGCGGAGTCCACTCTGCCAGCGCGCAGCGCCAGTGCCGCGCGGGCCTGCTCCCGGTCGTCAAAGGGCAGGCGTTCGCCCGCCACTTCCTGGAAGGTTTCATGGCCCTTGCCGGCCAGGAGGATCACGTCACGGGCGTCGGCGTCCCGCACCACCTGGGCGATGGCGCGGGCGCGGTCCACCTCGACCTGCGCCGTCTCGCCGCGGGTGAAACCCCGCAGGATCTGGCTGATGATGGCCAAGGGGCGCTCGCTGCGCGGGTTGTCGCTGGTGACCCGCACCGCATCGGCAAGTTGCTCGGCCACCGCCGCCATGCGCGGGCGCTTGAGGGCGTCGCGGTCGCCGCCGCAACCAAACACGCACCACAGCCGGCCACCGCGCTGCGCGGCGAGCGGGCGCAGCGCGCCCAGCGCCTGGGCCAGGGCATCGGGCGTGTGCGCGTAATCCACCGCCACCAGCGGGGCGCCGGCTTGCTGCAGGCACTCCATGCGGCCAGGCACAGGCATCAGGCCCTCACAGGCGGCCACTGCCTCGGGCAGGCCCAGGCCCAGCGCACGCAGGCAGCCAATCACGGCAAGCAGGTTGGCCACGTTGTAGTGGCCGATCAAGCGGGTGGCCAGGTCGATGCGGTGCGCGCCTTCGCAGACGGTGAACCGCAGGCCGTCGCCGGTGTAGGTGATGTTCAGGGCCTGCAGACGGGCTGCACGCGCTGCCTTCGCCGTAGTCGCGGTACTTGCTGCATACGCTGCATCCGCGGGCCGCTCGCCACCCGAGGGCTCGCCACCCGCAGGTTCGCAGGCATAGGTCCACAGCGGCAGGCCGCGGGCGGCCAGGTGCTCGGCGAGTGCGGCGCCTTTCTCGTCGTCGAGATTGACCACCGCAGCCTGCAGGCCGGGCCAGTCAAAGAGTTCGGCCTTGGCGGCCCAGTAGGCCTCCATGCTGCCGTGGTAGTCGAGGTGGTCCTGGGTGAAGTTGGTGAAGGCGGCCACCGCGATACGGGTGCCGTCCAGCCTTCGCTCGGCCAGGCCGATGGAGGAGGCCTCGATGGCGCAGGCGCCCAGGCCTTCGTCGGCAAAGCGCCGGAACTGCGACTGCAGCAGGACCGGGTCGGGGGTGGTGAGCCCGGTGTAGCGCACCTGGCCGGGGCGACCGGTGCCCAGGGTGCCGATCAGCCCGCAGCCTTGGCCCGCAATGCCAGCGCGGGTGACGGCCTGGGCCAGCCACCAGGCGGTGGAAGTTTTGCCATTGGTGCCGGTGATGGCCAGTACGCGCAGACGCGCGCTGGGTTGCTCGTAGTAGGCGGCGGCAATGGGGCCGGTGGCGGCCTTGAGGCCCTGGTAGCTGGCCACCGGCAGGCCGGCGTCGAAAGCGAAGGCGTCGACGCCCTCGGCCTCTACCAGGCAGGCCAGCGCGCCGCGCGCCAGGGCGCCTTGCACATGGTGGCGGCCGTCGGTGGCGGCGCCCGGCCAGGCGATGAAGCCGTCGCCGGCGTCGATGCGGCGGCTGTCGCAATGGAGCTGGCCCCCGGCCGCGCCTACGCGCTGGGCCATCCAGCGGGCCGCTTCACCGGGGTTGTGCAGGCGTTCCATCAGAACGACTCCTCCACACCGACCACGATCTGCGGCTTGACATTCATGTCGGGCTGCAGGCCCATCATGCGCAGGGTCTGCTGGACCGTCGTGCTGAAGACCGGCGCGGCGACTTCGCCGCCGTAGTACACGCCGGTGCCCGGCTCGTCGATCATCACCGCGACCACGATGCGGGGCTTGTCGACCGGTGCGAGGCCGACAAAGAAGCCGCGGTACTTGCCCTCGGCATACCCTTTGCCCTCTTGCTTGCGGGCGGTGCCGGTCTTGCCGCCCACCGAGTAGCCAATGGTCTGCGCCTTGGGCGCGGTGCCGCCCGGGCCAGCAGCCATGAACAGCATTTGACGCACCGACTGGGCGTTGTTCGGGTCGAGGATGCGAACACCCGCCGCTTGCGCCTGCGACTTGAGCAGGGTCACAGGCACCAGCTCGCCGTCACGGGCGAACACGGTGTAAGCCCGCGCCAGTTGGAACAGGCTGACGGACACACCGTAGCCATAACTCATGGTCGCCTGCTCGATCGGGCGCCAGGTCTTGTAGGCGCGCAGGCGGCCGCTGACGATGCCCGGGAAGGGCAGTTGCGGCCGCTGGCCGAAGCCCACGCTGCTGAAAAGCTCCCACATCTCCTTGGGCTGGAGCTTCATCGCCATCTGCACCGTACCAACGTTGCTCGACTTCTGGATCACCTCGGCGACCGACAGCACGCCGTAGGGGTGGGCGTCGGAGATGGTGGACCCGGCGATAGTGATGCGGCCCGGCGCGGTCTGGATGGGGGTCTCGGGGCGGACCAGACCGCGATCGAGCGCAAGTGCGACGGTGAAGGGCTTCATCGTCGAGCCGGGCTCGAAGGTGTCGGTCAGCGCCCGGTTGCGCAGCTGGGCGCCCGAGAGGTTGACCCGCTTGGCCGGTGAGTAGCTGGGGTAGTTGGCCAGGGCCAGAACCTCGCCGGACTGCACGTCGAGCACCACCACGCTGCCGGCCTTGGCCTTGTGCTGCTGCACCGCGTCGCGCAGCTTTTGGTATGCGAAGAACTGCACCTTGCTGTCGATCGACAGCTGCAGGTCGCGGCCGGGCACCGGCGGCACCTGCTCGCGTACGTCCTCGACAATGCGGCCTAGCCGGTCCTTGATGACGCGGCGCGAGCCGGGGCGGCCCGCCAGCTCTTTCTCGAAGGCCAGTTCCATGCCCTCCTGGCCACGGTCCTCGACATTGGTAAAGCCCACCACATGCGCGGCGGCCTCGCCCTCGGGGTACTGGCGCTTGAACTCGGTACGCTGGTAGACGCCCTTGATGCCCAGGGCCAGCACTTCACGGGCGACGGACTCTTCAACCTGGCGCTTGATCCAGACGAAGGTCTTGTCATCGTCTTGCAGCTTCTTCTCGAGCTCGGCCCGCGGCATCTCGAGCAGCTTGGCCATCTGGGCCAGCTTGCCCTTGTCCCGCTCGACGTCTTCCGGAATGGCCCAGATGCTCGAGGCCGGCACCGAGGTTGCCAGCAGCAGGCCGTTGCGGTCGAGGATGCGGCCGCGGTTGGCGGGCAGCTCCAGGGTGCGGGCAAAGCGGACCTCGCCCTGGCGCTGGAAGAAATCATTCTTGATCACCTGCACCCAGGCGGCCCGTCCGACCAGGGCCAGAAAGCCGGCGGCGATGAAGACCAGCACCAGGCGGCTGCGCCACACCGGCGTCTTGGACGCCAGCAGCGGGCTGGAGGTGTAGAGGACGCTGCGGCTCATGGTGCAGCGCCCTGGGTGACGTAGACGGTGATGCCGGCGGTGGCCGGACGCATCTGGAGCTGGTCTTTCGCGATCTGCTCCACCCGCAGGGGCGTGGCCTGCCCGCGCTTGTCGGCCAAGAGCCGCTCACGCTGGTTGTCGAGGCGGCGGGCCTCGGACTGCGCCTTCTCGATCTCGGTGTAGAGGTGGCGCGACTCGTACTGCAGACGCACCAGGTACATGGCGGAGGCCATCACGCCAGCGAGCAGGAGGATGTTGACGCGCAGCATCTCAGTGCACCGTCCCCTGCGCGGTTCTGCGGGCGACCCGCATGATGGCGCTGCGTGAGCGCGGGTTACCCGCTACTTCAGCGGCCGAAGGCTTGATTCGGTCCAGCGCCTCGAGCTTGAGGACCTGCCCCTGCGCGAAGGGCACCCGGCGGTCCACCACCTCGCGCGAATGGCGGGCGATGAACTGCTTGACGATGCGGTCCTCCAGGGAGTGGAAGCTGATCACGACAAGACGGCCTTCGGGTTGCAGCAGGTCCAGACTGGCACTCAGCGCCTGTTCGAGCTCTTCAAGCTCGGCGTTGACGAAAATCCGAAGAGCCTGAAATGTGCGCGTTGCAGGGTCCTGGCCCGGCTCGCGGGTTTTGACCGCGCCAGCCACGAGTTGGGCCAGTTCAGCGGTGCTTGCAAGGGGGCCCCGCTCCTCTCGGCGAGCAACAATCGCCTTTGCAACAGGAAGAGCAAACCGTTCTTCGCCGTAGTCACGAATCACCTGCGCGATCTGGCCGACCTCGGCCGTGGCAAGCCACTGGGCCGCACTCTGTCCGCGCGTGGTGTCCATGCGCATGTCCAGCGGGCCGTCGTGGCGGAAAGAAAAGCCCCGGGCGGGGTTGTCGATCTGGGGCGAGCTCACACCGAGATCCATCAGCACCCCGGCGCAGCTGCCTGCAGGCAGCTCGCTCAAGTGAGCAAAGCCCTCGTGACGAATGGAAAAACGCGCATCGGAGATGCGCGCGGCTTCGGCGATGGCTTCGGGGTCCTTGTCGAAGGCCACCAGGCGGCCCTGCGGGGACAAACGCGAGAGGATCTCCCGCGAGTGGCCGCCGCGGCCGAAGGTGGCGTCCACGTAGCAGGCCTGCGCACTGTGCACGAGCGCGTCGACGGCTTCGTGCAAGAGAACGGTGGTGTGGGTCCATGCGTTGTCCACCACGCCGCCGTCAGAAGGAGAAGTCCTTGAACACATCGGGCATCTGGCCCGCCATCGCCTCGGCTTCCTTGGCTTCGTAGCTGGCCTTGTCCCACAGCTCGAAGTGGTTGCCCATTCCGAGCAACATGGTCTCGCGCTCGATCCCGGCGGCTGCACGCAGCTCGGGAGAGATGAGCACACGGCCGGTGCCGTCGAGCTCCACGTCCATCGCATTGCCCAGGAAGATCCGCTTCCACCACTGCGCCGACATCGGCAACTGCGCGATGCGCTCGCGGAACTTCTCCCACTCGGGGCGGGGAAAAACCATCAGGCAGCCGTGCGGGTGGCGGGTGATCGTGAGCTGGTTGGCGGCCGTCGCAGACAGCACCTCGCGATGCCGCGTCGGCACGGAAAGCCGGCCCTTGGCATCGAGGCTGAGAGACGAAGCGCCCTGGAACACCGCTTTGATTCCTGCGAGGGGTGGATAAAACTGTTGACGGGGAAATCAGCCTTTGCGCCGAGGACGCAGGCACTTTTTCCCACGAAATTGCACTTCCTCCCACTGTAGCAGGAAAACTCTTCTGTGCAAGGGGTCCCTCCCCTGCTTTTTTCTAATGAAATCAAGGACTTAGCGCCGACTTCCAGACCGCTTTCTCAATGAAAAGCGTTAAGAATGAAGCACTTAGCGAGCCGAGTGAATGTGAAACCTGAAGGCTACAGGGGGCCGCGCAAGCTTCATCCGGGCAAAAGGCAAGCCGGGCGGGCGTCGAAGACGCTCGCCCGGAGCCAAAAGGGGGTGGGAAAACGCCGGCAGCGGCCGGCGTGGGAGGGGATCAGTCCCCGAACATCTTCTGCTTGAGTTCCCGGCGCTGCTGGGCCTCGAGCGAGAGCGTGGCGGTGGGACGGGCCAGCAGGCGGCCCACGCCGATGGGCTCACCGGTTTCGTCGCAGTAGCCGTAGTCGCCGGCGTCGATACGCGAGATGGACTGCTCGATTTTCTTGAGCAATTTGCGCTCGCGGTCGCGGGTGCGCAGCTCCAGGGCGTGCTCTTCCTCGATCGTGGCGCGGTCAGCCGGGTCGGGGACGATGACGGTCTCCTCACGCAGGTGCTCGGTGGTCTCGCCTGCGTTGTTGAGGATGTCCTGTTTGATCTGTTGGAGCTTCAGGCGGAAATACGCCATCTGCTTGTCGTTCATGTACTCCGCGTCCGGCATGGCCAGAACTTCGGCGTCAGAGAGTTGGTCGACCGACTTGGTCTTCCAGTTGTTGGCGAGCTTGGGGTCTTTTTTGACCGGTACGAAAACAGGGGTGGTCACAGGGCGGGAGGGCGTCTGGTAATAGCTGGCCTTGGCCGCGGTCGAGGCCACTGCCTGGGCCATGGAGGGCACGGTAATCTGTGCCAGTCTGGCCGAAGGCTTGGTCGCCCGGGGGGGCATGCCGGGCTGGGGCGCAGCAGGAGGGGTGGGCACACTGGCCGGCGCTTTGGGCGCTGGGACAGGGTGGGCAGGGGCCTTGGGCGCCGCCGCAACGGGCGCAGCACGCGAGGCCGGAGCCGCAGTCGCCTTGGATGAAGCGGCGCTCTTGGCGGCGGTGGGTACGGGAGCGGCCTTGGCAGGCGCCTTCACAGCTGGTTTATCAGCCGGTTTGGCGGCCGGCTTAGCAGCTGATTGGGAGGGCTTGGGCACTGATTTGGCGGCGGGTTTGGCTGTAGCGGAGGCAGAAGGCTTTTTGACCGCCGGCTTGGCGGCGGCCTTCTTGGCGGGAGACGGACTCACTTTGGCAACGACTTTCGCTGGAGTGGCCTTCTTGACGACCGCTTTGGATGCTGGTTTGGCGCCGGCTTTGGGGCTGGCAGCCTTCTTGGGAACGGCCTTCTTGGGAACGGCCTTCTCTGGCGAGGCCTTCTTGGAGGCGGCCTTGGGCGGGGCGGCCTTCTTGGCGGCTGCCTTCACGGGGGTGGCCTTGGCGGCCGGTTTCTTCGCCTTTGCGGCGGCCTTCGGTTGCGGCTTCACTTCCTGCCTCCTGGCTGCGTTCCCTCGGCGTGGCTCAATGGCACCCCGGGACCGTCGTTGGTCGTCTTTCGGCCGGGCGGCCGACGACAGAAGGCGGTGTTATACCCTGATTGCCGAGCCATCCCGCCGGGGGTAGTCCGCATGTAGTCAAAAGCGTTCAGACGAGGCACTGCTGCAGCCCCTGCTCGAGGATGTCACGGGGCAGGTCGATGCCGATGAACACCATCTTGCTGGAGCGCACCTCTTCGTCACCCCATTTCGGGCCGAGGTCGCTGCCCATCAGCTGGTGCACGCCCTGGAAGATGACCTTGCGCTCGGTGCCCTTCATGTCGAGCACGCCCTTGTAGCGCAGCATGCGGGGGCCGTAGATGTTGACGATGGCACCCAGGAAGTCTTCCAACTTGGCGGGGTCGAAAGCCCGGTCGGACTTGAAGACGAAGCTCTTGACGTCGTCATCGTGATGGTGGTGGTGGCCATGGCCCTCCTGGGCATGCGAGGGATGGTCGCAATGCTCACCATGGGCATGGTCGTGACCATGGTCATGATCGTGGGTGTCGCCGTGAGTGTGGCCGTGAGTGTGGCCGTGGCTGCCGTCCTCGAGGAAGTCCGGGTCGATCTCGAGCTTGGCGTTGAGGTTGAAGCCGCGCAGGTCAAAAACCTCGGACAGCGCCACCTCGCCAAAATGGGTCACCCGCTGCGGCGCGCGCGGGTTCATGTGCTTGAGGCGATGTTTCAAGGCCTCCAGCGCCTCGGCGTCCACCAGCTCGGACTTGCTGATGAAAATCTGGTCGGCAAAGCCCACCTGGCGCCGAGCTTCCTGCCGGTCATTGAGTTGTTGGGGGGCGTGCTTGGCGTCCACCAGCGTGAGAATGGAGTCGAGCAGGTACGACTCGGCGATCTCGTCGTCCATGAAGAAGGTCTGGGCGACCGGGCCGGGGTCGGCTAGGCCGGTGGTTTCGATCACCACCCGGTCGAACACCAGCGTGCCCTTGCGCTTCTTGGCGGCCAGGTCCTGCAGCGTGGCCCGCAGGTCCTCGCGGATGGTGCAGCAGATGCAGCCATTGCTCATTTGGACAATCTGTTCCTCGGTGTCGGAGACCAGGATGTCGCTGTCGATGTTCTCGGCGCCGAATTCGTTTTCGATCACGGCGATCTTCTGGCCGTGGGCCTCGGTGAGCACGCGTTTGAGGAGCGTGGTCTTGCCGGCGCCGAGGAAGCCGGTGAGGATGGTGGCAGGGATCAGGCTCATGGGTGTCTTGCGGTCGCGCTGAACATTCGGAGGTGCGGGAGTGTACCGGTCCCCGGACGGATGGGTGCCAGACCCGGTCCATGTCCGGTGCCGGCGGACGGGGGGGCCGAAGGTCCGGGGGCGCTCAGCGGGTCTGGACGACCAGCCCCTTGAGGTACTCGCCCTCCGGGAAGAGCAAGGTCATGGGGTGGTCGGGCGCGCCGCCAAGCCGCTCGGTAATGAAGCCATCAGCGCCCGCATCAATCGCCGCCGAGGCCACGATCTTGTGGAACAGGTCGGCGCTGATGCCGCCCGAGCAGGAAAAGGTGAACAGCACGCCGCCCGGCGGCAGCAGCTTGAAGGCCAGCCGGTTGATGTCCTTGTAGGCCCGGGCCGCCCGCTCGGCATGGGCGGCGGTGGGCGCGAGCTTGGGCGGGTCGAGCACGATGGCGTCGAAGCGGCGGCCCTCCTCGATGAAGCGGCGCAGGCTGGCGTTGACGTCGGCGTCCAGGAACTCCGCCCGGGCGGGGTCTAGGCCGTTGAGATCGAGGTGGGCGCGGGCCCGCGCCAGCGCCGGCCCGGAGGAGTCGATGGAGGTCACCGCCTGGGCGCCGCCCTTGAGCGCGGCGACGGTAAAGCCGCCGGTGTAGCAGTAGCAATTGAGCACCGAGCCCAGGCCAAGCCGTTGGACCACCTCGCGCAAGCGAAGCCGGTTGTCACGTTGGTCGAGGTAAAAGCCGGTCTTGTGGCCGGTGGCCACGTCGAGGCTGAGACGCCAGTCGTGCTCGGCGATGGTGAGCTCGGTGCTGCCCTCGCCGCGCAGCCAGCCGGTGGCCGGCGCCAGCCCCTCGAGCTGGCGGGCGCTGGCGTCCGAGCGCTCGAAGAGGCGGGCGAGGCCGGTGGCCGCGAGAAGGGCGTCGGTGATGACCGCCTTCCAGCGCTCAACGCCCGCCGAGAGGAACTGGGCGACCAAGGTGTCGCCATAGCGGTCCACCACCAGCCCGGGCAGGCCGTCGCTCTCGCCATGCACCAGGCGCAGGCCGTCGCTGGCGATGGAAAAGCGCGTGCGGGCCGCGATGGCGCGGCGCACCGTGGTGTCGAAGAAGGCCGCATCGATGCGCTGGGCCTCGTCGAAGCTCCACGCCCGCACCCGGATGCGCGACGCCGGGCTGAAGGCGGCCCAGCACAGGAAGCGTCCGTCATGGCCCTCGACACGCACCGTCTCGCCGGCGTCGGCGCCCCCCTTAGCGATGGCCGATTCGAACACCCAGGGGTGACGACGCAGCAGGGAGCGCTCCTTGCCTTCCTTCAGACGGATGGATTTCATTGGCCCGATTGTCGCCGGGCTGGTGCTGTGCCGCAGTTGGGCCGGCGCCGGCCTCAGTTCTTGCGCCGGGCGCGCGGGTGGGCCGCGTCGTACGCCTGGGCCAGGTGCTGGAAGTCCAGGCGCGTATAGACCTGGGTGGTCGAGATCTGGGCATGCCCCAGCAACTCCTGCACCGCCCGCAGGTCACCGCTGGACTGCAGCACATGGCTGGCGAAGGAGTGGCGCAGCATGTGGGGGTGCACCGGCATGGCCAGGCCGGCACGCAGACTTCGCTGGCGCAGCACCTTCCACACCGCCTGGGCGCTGATCCGCTTGCCGCGCGACCCAAGGAACAAGGCCGCATCCTCCCCCGCCGCGACCCGGGCGGGCTGCTGGCTGCGCAGATCCATCCAGACCGCCAGGGCCTCGAGGGCCTTGGTGCCGACCGGCACGCCCCGGCGCTTGCTGCCCTTGCCCAGCACCTGGGCCTCGCCGGCCTGGGCGTCGACCCAGCCGCGCGCGATGGCGGACGCAGCGATGTCCAGACCGACCAATTCGCCCACCCGCAGGCCACAGCCGTAAAGCAGTTCGACCATGGCCACGTCGCGCGCCTCGGTCCAGGGGTCGGCGCTGGCGTCGCGGAAGGCGGCCAGTTGCACCGAGTCGTCCACGCTCAGGGCCTTGGGCAAGGGGCGCGGCGACTTGGGCGCTCGCACGCCGGTGACTGGGTTGGCCGGCACCAGGCCCTCGCGGCCCAGCCAGGTGTAGAAGCCCCGCCAACCCGAAAGAATGAGGGCAATGCCGCGGCCGCTGCGACCGCCGCCGTGCATCTGGGCAATCCAGCGGCGCACATGGGCTGGCTGTACGCGCAACAGCTCGACGCCGGCCTCGCGGGCATGGGCGGCCAGGCGCTGCAGGTCGCCGGCATAGAGGTCGACGGTGCGCGGCGCGAGGCGCTTGGCGACGCGCACATGCTCGAGGTAGCGCTCGGCCAGGGGGTCGGGCGCGGGAGGGGTCAGCGGGGTGGACAGCGCTGACGCCGGCGCTTTTGCGCCTGCGGACTCAGCCCGGCCCGCCGAGGCCGTGCCGGCGCGGGGACGGCCTGTTTTCATGGGGCCTCGCTCCTGACGCCTTACTCCTGGCGCAGACGGGCCAGGGCGGCGCTGGCGAGTTCAGCGATGCGCTCGAGAAAGTCGGTGCCCATGCCGCTGGTGAAGCGCTGGGAATCGGGCGAGGCCAGCACCAGCAAGCCAAAGGCCGGCGTGGGCTCGGTCACCGGGCCCTCGCGCAGCGGAATCAGCGCCAGGGACTGCACCGCCTTGGGCTCCTCGAGCCACTGCAAGGCCTCAAAGCCCGCATTGACGCCGCAATAAGGCTGGGTGAGGGAGGAGGCAAAGGTGCGGGCGTCGGCGCTGGCGCCCTGGGCAAAGTCAGCGCCCTGGTAGGCGGCGCTCACGTCCCAGACCTTGAGCGCTACCTGCGGCACCATGAACTGGTCGCGAATCTCCGCCACGATGGCCGCCGGCAGCTCGCCCGGAGTGGGCACCTGCAACAGTTGGCGGGCCCAGCGCTGGAGCCGGTCGGAGATGACCATGTTCTCGCTGCCGGCGCGGATCATTTCCATGATGCGCAGCTCGAGCACCTTGATCTTGTCACGCAGCATTTCGGCCTGGCGGGCCTGCAGGCTCACCGCGCGCTGGCCGTGCGGACTGGTCAGTTGCACCGCCGACAGCAGCTCGGCGTGGCGATGGAAGAACTCGGGGCTGCTCGCCAGGTAATGGGCGATATCGTCTTCGGTGATCGGGTTCATCGCGTTCGGGTCGGTGGTCATGTCGTGTGTCGCCTCAGGGTCGCGGTTGGTGGGGGCTTGGCGCCGCAATGGGTCGGGGCAAAGCGTGTTCGGGTTCGGGCGGGTTCGGGCGGATTCGGGTTATGGCGGATCGAGCAGGGCGGGGGCTTAAGGACTGACGGGGTGATGCGCGTCCGCATCCGGAACCTCGACCTCGCCCTCAAAAACCGTGGTGGCCGGGCCGGTCATGCGCACCGGGCTGCCCTCGCCGTTCCATTCGATGGTGAGCATGCCGCCATGGGTCTGCACGTCGACCTGGCGATCGAGCTGGCCCAGGCGGATACCGGCCACCACCGCGGCGCAGGCGCCACTGCCGCAGGCCAGGGTTTCGCCCGAACCGCGCTCGAAGACGCGCAGCCTGATCCGGCCCGGCGACACCACCTGCATGAAGCCGGCGTTGACCCGACGCGCAAATCGCTGATGCGACTCGATCAGCGGACCTTCGCTTGCGACCGGCGCGGTATCGACATCGGCCACCACCTGCACAGCATGCGGATTGCCCATCGAGACCACCGACATCAGGCGCTCTGCGCCAGGCAAGGCCAGCGGCCAGAGCTGATCAAGGCCTTGCGCAACAGGTGTCAGACCCCTGCTGTCAAACGGCACGCGCGAGGGATCGAGCACCGGCTCGCCCATATCGACCGTGACCCGGCCGTCGTCTTCAAATCGCGGCACGATAATCCCGCCCTGGGTACGAACCCGGATCGCACGCGCATCGGTGAGGCCCTGATCACGCACGAAACGGACGAAGCAGCGAGCGCCGTTGCCGCACTGCTCGACTTCGGCGCCGTCAGTATTGAAGATGCGATAGACGAAATCGACATCCGGCCCGTCGGACGCCTCGACCAGCAGCAACTGATCGGCGCCCACACCAAAGTGCCGATCAGCCAGCTGTCGCCACTGCTGCGTTGTCAGATCGATCTTCTGGCGCACGCCGTCGAGCATCACGAAATCGTTGCCCGCGCCCTGCATCTTGGTGAACTTGAGCTTCATCAAGGGATTATCGCTCAATCACCCGGCGACCCGGTGCCTGACGATGCCAACCGAAGGCAGCTGCCAGGACTCAATCGGCGTAGAACGAGGCCTCACCCGGCGGGCGCGTCTTGAAGCGCTTGTGCGACCAGAGATACTGGGCCGGCGCTTCGCGCACACGGTCCTCGATGAAGGCATTCATGCGCCGGGTGGCGGCTTCGATATCGTCGCCCGGAAAGTCCTGCCAGGGCGGATAAAACCGGCCCACATAACCGTCCGCGGTCATGTGGATCACGAAAGGCAGCACGACCGCGCCGGTCATGGCGGCCAGCCGGGCGGTGCCGGTCACCGTCGCCGCCTGCACGCCGAAAAAAGGCACGAAGATCGCGTCGCGGGGGCCAAGATCAAGGTCGGGCAGGTAGTAGCAAGGCAGCCCCTTGCGGATCAGCTTGACCGCCGAACGCACGCCCTGCTGGCGCGACAGCACCACACCGTCGGAAAAGCGCTTGCGGGCGGCCAGCATCGCGGCATCGAGCACCGGGTTTTTCTGGCGCTGATACATGGTCACGAACCCCGACTCCATCGACAGTCGCGTGCCGCCGGCATCCAGCCCGACAAAGTGGGGCGCGAGGATGATCATCGGACGGCCGAGGTATTCGAGAAAAATCGACTGGTTTTCGATGGTCACCAGCCGCCGGATACGCTCGGGCTTGCCGTACCACATGATGAAGCGCTCGAGGATGCTGCGGGTGAACCACTGGAAATGCTCGCGACCCACCCTTCGACACTCGCGCTCGCTCCAGTGCGGAAAGCACAGTCGCAGATTGATCAGCGTGACCCGTCGCCTCGGGACAGCCAACCACCACACCAGCGTGCCCAGCCCACCGCCCAGCGGGCGCAGCACGCTCAGAGGCAGCAGTGACAGCCCCCTCAGGAGCCGCAGCAGGCCCTTCAGGAGCAGATGCCCCGGCGGCATCGGCGCAGCCGGTTGCGGTGCCTCGGCGGGTGACACCCGAGCTGTCGGATCGCTCATGACGGAACCCGGTCTGCGGCCGCCGGCGGCGCCCCCGAACGCGGTGCGTCCTTGTAGCGGTTGTAGCCCCAGAAATACTGGTCGGGCACACGGCGGATCAGTGCCTCCATGGCGCGATTGACCGCCTCGGGGCTCGCGTCGCCCCCCAGCGGCTCGATTCTCACCACCCAGCCCTTGCCCGGCGCCAGCCGCTCACTGTGAGCAATCAGGACCGGTGCGCCGGTCAGCCTGGCCAGCCGCTGCGGCAGGGTCATGGTGTAGGCCGGACGGCCGAAAAACGGCGCCCAGACACCATCACCGTCAGTGGGCACCTGGTCGGGCAGGATGCCAACGCACTCGCGCCTGCGCAGGGCCCGCAACAGGCCACGTACCCCGGCACCGCTGGCCGGCACCGGCACCAGGCCGGGCGCCTTGCGGCCGGTCTCGACCAGATGCCTGACCGCCTTGATGCGCGGCGGCTTGTAGAGCACCGTGATCGGACCGCTGAGGGCTGCCGCGCGTGCGGCAGCCTCGAACGAGCCGATATGCGGTGTCAGGATCACCACACCTCGGCCGCCCGCACGGGCGGCATCGAGCACCGACTGCCCCTCGATGCGGATCAGCGCCGCAACCCGTGCAGGATCGGCAAACCAGATGAACAGCGTCTCGGCCACGCCCCGGCCGGTCTGTTCGGCGGTACGCCTGAGCCGGCCGGTATCAAAGAGACCGGCAAGCTCAAGGTTCTCGCTCGATTTGCGCCGGAATCCGGATGACACCCTCAAGGCGATGCGCCCGGCCGATGCGCCGACCCCCTGCAGCCAGGCCAGCGGCAGGTGGGCAAGCATTCGGGCGATCCAGACCAGCATCGTGTGATTTACGCCATAAACCGTGACCTGTTGCGCAGACGGCGCCCCGATCAGTCGGGCTATACTTTTCGGACCGCCGAGTTAATCCGGACAACTTGCAGGGCGGCTGACAAATTCTGCTAAAGCGTCGCTGCTTCTCCCGAAGATGGCTACGCCGAAAGGCCTCGTGATCAGGACGACGTCCCGACTGCGGCTGTGTCCCATTCACCATCTGCTGGAGTGCTCATCATGGCTAAGGACTTCCTCTTTACCTCCGAATCGGTTTCCGAAGGTCATCCCGACAAAGTCGCAGACCAGATTTCGGACGCGATTCTGGACGCGATCTTCGCTCAGGACAAATTCTCACGGGTTGCCGCCGAAACCCTGGTCAACACCGGACTGGTCGTGCTGGCCGGCGAAATCACGACCGGCGCGCATGTCGACTATATCCAGGTCGCACGCGACACCATCAAGCGCATCGGCTACGACAACACCGATTACGGCATCGATTACAAAGGCTGCGCAGTGCTGGTCGCTTACGACAAGCAGAGCCAGGATATCGCCCAGGGCGTCGACGAAGGCCGGGGCATCGACCTCGACCAGGGCGCGGGCGACCAGGGCCTGATGTTCGGCTATGCCTGCGACGAAACACCTGTGCTGATGCCGGCGGCCATTTACTACGCCCACCGTCTGGTCGAACGCCAGTCCGATCTGCGCCGCGACGGCCGACTGCCCTGGTTGCGCCCGGACGCCAAGTCGCAGGTCACCTTGCGCTATGTCGACGGCAAACCGCACTCGGTCGATACCGTGGTGCTCTCGACCCAGCATGCCCCTGACATCGATCACGGCACCCTGACCGAGGCGGTCATCGAAGAGATCGTCAAGCCGGTGCTGCCCAAGGAGCTGATCAAGGGCGACGTGCGTTTCCTGATCAACCCGACCGGGCGCTTTGTCATCGGCGGCCCGCAGGGCGACTGCGGCCTGACCGGCCGCAAGATCATCGTCGACACCTACGGTGGCGCTGCGCCCCACGGCGGCGGCGCCTTCTCGGGCAAGGACCCCTCCAAGGTCGACCGCTCGGCCGCCTATGCTGCGCGCTATGTGGCCAAGAACATCGTGGCCGCCGGCCTGGCGAGCAAGTGCCTGGTCCAGGTGAGCTATGCCATCGGCGTGGCCCGCCCGACCTCGGTCATGGTCACCACCGAAGGCACCGGCAAGGTGTCTGACGAGCGGCTGGCCCAGCTGGTGCAGGACCACTTCGACCTGCGTCCCAAGGGCATCGTCCAGATGCTCGACCTGCTGCGTCCGATCTACACCAAAACC
>Ga0164293_10001336_pt1 | contig 20458 bp, 34 predicted proteins | sample GEODES118metaG_FD_111487 | JGI IMG/M metagenome (GOLD analysis project Ga0164293, IMG submission 111487) | Eutrophic lake water microbial communities from Lake Mendota, Wisconsin, USA - GEODES118 metaG | ecosystem: Environmental > Aquatic > Freshwater > Lake | place: USA: Lake Mendota...
AAATTACTTTATTCTCCAAATTGAATCGTCTCCGTATGATGTTGGACCACCTTCTTTATTTCCTGATAATATATCTAAATAATTGTCTAATCTATTTCCACCACCTGCAATACCCCATTTACCATAGTGTTCATCCTTACAAGCTTGTACAATTCTTTTCGCTTTGTTAATTGTTGCTGGGTCAATGACAATACTATTTTTTCTTCTGAATGTTTCGAAGTAATCCGTAACATTTTTTCTACAAGCTTGTCTATTAATTGATTGATTTGAAAGAACATCCGAAAGAACGCTTCCATCATTTCTTTTAATATCGTCTTGAGTATTAGGATTATACCACATAACCAATCCATTAGGGAAAAGGTCTGCAGGTGCACCTAAATCTTTATCGGTAACCTTTACCAAAGTTGATTGTTCGATTCTACTTGGATTTAACTTATATCCTTTTTGTTCAAACGTAGAAATGAATGATAATTGGTCTTTGTTAAAATCTGTTGTTGAAGTGTTTGGTGTAAAATTTGTTGAGGAACCTTTTGGTCTGTATAATGTTACGTTACCAACAACTTGAGTGTCGTAAACTTTATCTAATGTTGTTAAATCAACTCCTTCAGCTCTTAAAGTTTCTAATTTTTTCCAACCTTTTTTAATTTCGGTCGCAATTTTAGATTCGTTATCTGCCGTTGTTTGTTGTGTTGTAATTTCAGTCGCAGTTGCATTTGCTAATTGAGGACAAACCCATTTTCCTTTTCTACTTCCGTCTTCAAATGCAAAAGTCATGTCAGGAAAAAATCTAACAAATTTTCCAACTTGTTTAGTACTTTCTTTCTTGTAGTATAGTTTACCTGTAGATTTTTGACGTTTTAATGAACCGTTTTTCAAACATCCAGCACTAATAGCTTTACGTAAAAGACCTTCTTCAGGAGATAATTCTCCCGTCGCTTTAGTTTGTTCTTTCATCAAAGATTTGTGCATTGACAAAATATTTTTCTTTTCTGATTCTTCTTCTATTAAAAACTGTTTCATATTTTAAATTTGATTTGGGTCTACTCCATCAACATCTTCTTCATCAGAATCTACTGTAGGTGTTGTTGTTGGTTTATTACAGATTTTATCAACCTCTGCATCTGTAAATGATGAAAATCCTTTTGCCTTTAACGCCGCTTCAGTTTTTGGACCAAATTTACCGTCGGTAACTAATCCTAAACATCCTTGAACTTTTGCAATTGCATCAGACTTACATCCTTTAGTGTAGCTTCCTGAACATGGTTTATATCCGCCACCAGTTCCTCCGCCTCCGCCTTTTTTCTTTTTACCATCACCTTCTTCTTTACCACCTTCTTCTTTTGATTTTGCCAAATCTTCTTCAGCGTCGTCAACTATAGGTGCAATTGCTGACCAAACATATTTTCTAAAATCTTCTCCATCAATATCACTATCTAAGTCATCATATAAATCACCATAAACTTTATTGTAGTATTTCGCCATTGCACAAAGGTCGGCAACAGTTTCCATCGATGATATAGCTCCTTTAATTGCATCCTCATCAGTACCTATTCCTTGAATAGCGTTGTATATTGAATCCGCAGCCTCTCTGTGGTCTCCTTTACTTTGAGTTGGTTTTAAGTTTTTATCAAGTGAAGAACATCCTTGTAAAAATGTTTGGGTTTTACTAAAAGCGTCTCCTCCTCCTTGGACCTTATAAATCCAAGCACCTACAGCTGCTGCTGCGGTTGCCCCTGCGGCCCAAAGCCAAGGTGCTGCGATTGTAATTGCAGGAATAACTAATGGGGCAACCTCATTTACTGGTTGTTTAATTGTTTCAACGTTTTCATTTAACGTTTTTGAAGTATCATACTTCATCATCAATTTTATTCTGTCTAGCGCCTCTTGTGGGCTGTATTGTGGTTGTACCATGATAAGTAATTTTTATTTATAAATATACGATTATTACCAAATTTGATTAGCAGCACCTCTTGTGAGGCCAGTTTCCCATTTTTCTCCCGAAGCACCTAATTTATTTGCCTTTCCTCTTGTTATATTATATGAATCAGACCATTTAGGAACTTTCCCACCTCCTCCTGATGAAGGTGCTGGTGAAGCAGCTGCGGCTGCGTCTTGTTCACCCATTTCACCTTTTGATTCTGTGTTTGAAAATTTTTTAAAAAAATCTATAAGGAAATCTACGTCTAATGTCATGTTAATAAATATTTTGTAATTTGAAAAGAATTTGATTATCTTAGCCCCATGAGAAAACTTATTTTATTATTAGGTATATTTTTAACCTCTTGTGAACAATATGTGGTTGAAATTAAAGATGTTACATTAAGTGGTAAGTACGTGGTATCAAAGTTAGAGATTACAAATGTGGACCAAAACTATACAAGGGATTCTTTATACCTTGTTGGTACAACATATGTAAATCCTAACTTACCTCATCCATTTAATAATATTCCCATTAACAACTCTTATTTTCATTTTGACTATTCTACAGTTAGAATGAAATTATTAGGGGTTTCAAATGCTGGCCAAGATATTTGGCAGTATGGAAATTCTCCTAATGAAATTTTTTATAAAACTTTTGGTGGAACTCCGTATCATGCGGGTTATCTACAATATGACTACACCTCACAAAGCGGCGGACATCGTCTGATTACATTTTTAATTGAGGACGATGGTTTACAATCCCTCCAATTAAAAACAGAAGGAGCGTGGTTTAACGGTAAATTTGGTCAGAAACAAGTTATGACACTTTCATTAACAAGAGTGGGTCCTTAATAGAACTCACTCTTTGGTAATACCTCAGGGTTAATCGTATAATATTCGTTTAAAAACGTAATTAATTCATCCTCATCTAATTCAACTTTGTCCATTGGTAAGACTTCGTCATCTTCAAAGTCATCATCAAAAAAGTCAAAAGATTCGGTCACTAAATCAAATCCGTAATCTTCAACAATACTATAATCTATACTGTCGGTTCTCATAACCTCTTCGTCGTCTTCAATAGTTCTGAAAGACACGTCTAAAATGTTGGAGTCACTATTAAGGAAATAGGACACAATTTCTTTTATTTCCATAAACACAATTTATAAAGAAATATCTAAAAACAAATTAAAAGTCATATTTTTTTATTTGTATTTATGATTATAATTAAGATAGAAAAATACGCAACATATGAGATTTAATTCATTAACAATTGATAACTTCTATGAAAACCCAATGGAGGTTAGAGAATTTGCCCTTAATCAAGAATTTAAAGTAAGAGGGAACTACCCTGGAATGAGAACTGAATCGTTCTTATCTGACGGAATTAGAAAAAAATTTAGAGATATTCTTTATCCATTTGCGGGTGAGATTACTTGGTGGGGTGGTGAATATACTGGGTCATTCCAATACACAACAGCATCAGATAGGTCATGGATTCATGCGGACTCAACAACTGATTGGGCGGCATTGATTTACCTTACTCCTAACGCACCTTTGTCATCAGGTACAGGTATTTTTAGACACAAAGAAACTGGTTGGCAACATTTTGATTATAAGAGAGAAAACGAACCAGGATATAAAGAATCGGCTCCTCCAGGTCACGATATGCAAGATTATACAAAATGGGAAATGGTTGACAGATATGGAAACTCATTTAATAGATGTGTAATGTACAGAGCAGACAATTACCACGTATCATTAGATTATTTTGGTAAGGATATGTACGACGGAAGACTGTTTCAAGTATTCTTTTTCAACACTGAAAAATAAAAATAAACCCCGATTTTGGTCGGGGTTTTTTATTACAAACTATTATTTAATTCTTCTATAAACTTTGGGTCTAAGTCATTTAGTATACTTATAACTCCATCGTGACAATAACAATAATCAAATGTGGAAGATATTTTGGTAAATTTTTTGAACCCGATTATAACAGGACTAAATTTTCTTTTTTGTTCTATTTTAGCATTTCTATATAAGTTTTCATATCTAATCCCCAATTCCATTAAAAAATCAATACTGTCCTCCGTATAAGATTCAAAATAAGGTATATTAATGTTATCAATTATAAACGGTAACGTGTTTGTTTCCTTTATATCCCCAATTAATGTGGATATCGCAAGACTACCTTCATTTTGGTCCTTTTGCAAAAAATGCCAAAGAAAATATTCATTCTCTTTGGCAATTTTGAAATAATCTTTATGTGATACTTTTTCCCTAATCATTATCTAAGATTTGCCCCGCAAAACCAAGTAACCAATGATTTTCTAACACCTGATGTTAGTGGAGTTACTCTATGTAATAAAAACGAAGGGAAAAAAACCATTGTTCCCAATCCTTTTGGTACTTCAATTATATTCCCACCTGGATTAATTTGTAATTGACCTCCTTCATATTCTTCTGGTGTTGATAATTGTAACACACAAGAAAGTTTTCTATTTGAAATGCCAGGACCTAAATCAACATGCCAATCGTAATGACCACCATCTCCATAGTATTTTGTATATTGTAATCCGTCTCCAAATCCCCATATATCAAAGTTCCACATTTCTTTATTGGCAATAATAGCATATTCCGCCAATTTGTCATAAATGAATGCGGTTTCTGGTGTTTCATTCAACCAAGCAATCTCACTTATTCTATAATCGGAAACATCCTGACTTTGGTCGTGACCCACTGTTGTTGCGGCTTGTTTAGGGTACGATTCCCCTATTTCAATTATTTTTTCAATTTCTTTAGGTGTAAATGCGTTTGTGAAATAATAATAATTTAAGTGGTTTACGTTATTTCTCTGTTCGTCTAAAAATTTGTTTGCTGCTGACATTTTATTTAAATTTTGTATTTTAATTATAAACAATAACAAATCTAATTTCAATAGATGGAAATGAATATAGAAAAAAAATTTAAGGTTGTTGATTCCGTATTTTTTAACGGGGAGATAGATTATTTGCAATTCAGATTTACGGAACTAAACAACATGGTAGATTTTTTTATTATCTTAGAAATAACAGGTGAAAATGAAAAAACATCATTATTTGAAAGTAATATAGAAAAATTTGAATTGTGGAAAGATAAGATAATACATATCAAATCGACTCACCCTTAGGAAGAAACTATTAGTGATATGCTTGAAAAGCATGAATTAAATGAAAAAAATAACCTTAAAGTTGTACCAATTAAACTTAGTCAAATCCACGATTTATCCGTTTGTCTAATCTCTTTAAATTTAAATTTTGATGATATAATTTTAATTTCAAACATTGATGAGATTCCGATTCTACCTAAGTCAGAGGTTTTACAATCTTTCCTTTCTTTTGAACCTGTTGTTTTTTTACAAAAAAATTTTTTGTGGAATAAAGGTTTTGTTAAGCAAGAGAATCATTTAGGGTCGTTGTGTTTTCAATATTCACATTTTATAACAAACAACCACATTTCCCACATTTTTACTGAAAATAGTTCAAGAGAAATAACTTTAAATTTTACTCCAATAAACTCAGGATTTAAATTTGAATTATTCCAAAACTTAGAAAATTCCGTACATAGTATTGCATCAAAATACGGTCACGATGACCTTGAAAAAATTAATTCAATTGTTTCTAATAGTAGAAATGAGTTAATTTATTATGATTTTAAAACGTTATTAAACCCAATGTCGTTAGTAAAATATGATGGGGATTTACCAGTATATGTTGATATGTTAGATAGCCAAGAAATTGGTAGGGTATTACCTAAAAAACATTTAGTTGTTGTTGGGATTGATGCTTCTCAAAATATCGATACTGATAATTTTGAAACAGTGTCTATAATATCCCATACTACTTCAATTGATACGGAACCATATAAACAAGTTTCAGATAACGTTAAAATACACTACATTCAAATTCCAAACATAAATTATTATGACGTATTAATAGAAGATAATAATTTGAAAAATTTTCAGAAAATGTATGTTTTAAATGAAATTAAGTCGGTTTTAATTTCATTACACCCATTAGATATTGATATTTTTGAGTTTTATTTTGCTGGTAAAACCATATCATATCCTTGGTCAATAATTAAAGATAATTTTATATACGATTTACTACATAAATAAAAAACCCCTCTTTTGGAGGGGATTTTTTTATTTTATAATTTTCATTCTGTTCATCATTTCCATTACTTTGTTCTTTTGTGAGATAAAAGACTCTTGTAAATCTTCGTCAACCTCATCCCAATCACCTGTGTAAGATTTGATTTCTTCCCACGATTTGTCTCTCGGGTCAAATTTGCCAAAATCAATTTCTAACTCATCTTCTTCAAAGTCGTCATCATCTCTTTTTCTTCTTTGTTCTTCAACTTCGTTTTCATTGTATGATGAACGTTGGTAAGGTCCTGCCTTTCCTGGTCCTTCACTATCAAAGTCATAAGCACTTTCCATGTCACCATAAATTCCTTGAGAACCTGATACATCTACTTCGTCCATTTCTGATTCCGCCCACGCAGATTCCATAGTTTCATACTCTTCATCACAATCTAAACATTGTTCGTCCATTTCTTCAGTTGGATAGACATCTCCTCCCGCCATTGGTCCGTCAGAAATGAAATCATATGCTGGGTCAATGTTACTTAAGTCCATATCAGGGGCGTTTCCACCACCAGTATATCCTTGTTCGTCCATTTCTTCACCTGATTCAATATCTTCAAATCCATCATCTTCATTGTCCGTATTTTCATATTCATCTTCTTTGTAAAGATTTTTATGCATACCTTCAAACGTATCAACATCATTAGATGGTCCTTCAATGTAATCAAACCCACCTGTTGGGTCTAAATCTTGTTCATCATAGATATCATCTAAATGTCCAGTTTCTTCTTCCATGTAACCCGAACCACATTCATTACAAACACCTTCTTCCATGTAACCCGAACCACATTCTGAACACATTTGTTTTTCTTCAACTTGTTCATTGATTCCCATGTTTGTGTATTTCTTAACTTCACCTTTATTGTTTACAACCATACCGTCTTTATCACCAGCAAAATCATACACGTACAAAGGTTGTGTATTTGAAACTTGTGGCTGCATTGTTTGGTATCCGTTATATAAACTTTTATGTTGGTTCAAGATGTCTGACTTCTCAGTTGCAGACAATTGACCTAATCCAAAGTATCCTCTCATAGTTTTTAGTTTTCTTAATAAATAGTTTTGTTTTTTAATTTATTTCGTTTGACATTATTCAGAACTAATTCTATTATTTGTTGAGACAAGTGAGACCCGTATTTCATTCGATAGTATCTTGGTAATTTATTTATCGCCTTAATCTACACGGTCCACTTGTTTCTTTTTTATATGACTATTAACAACTATGATATTGACCAATATGCGGAAGGAGCCATCATTCTTGATGGACTTGATGATGCCATTATCGGTATTGTTGAGGAGTTTGGTAATGGTCCTCGTATCCTATATTCAAAAAACAAAATTCTTAACATTTTGTGTGAAAGAGACCTGATGACAATGGGAGAGGCTGAAGAATTTTTTGACTACAATATTATCGGTCTTTACGCTGGAGAACAAAATCCTGTTTTTTTAGTTTCAGAATAATTTTTTTATTATCTTTGCTCTATGATAAAAGTAGACGTAAATAGCAAAGGTCGGCCAGAGAACAATGTTTGGATATTCTCTGACCCTCACTATAACCACAAGAATATATGTCGTGGTGTAACCAATTGGAAAACTTCTGATGGTGAAATCCCTATTGCTCAAACCCGTGATTTTCCAACCATAGAAAAAATGAACGCAGCAATTGTTAATAACATTAACAACTGTGCAATGCCTGACGATACACTAATATGTCTTGGTGATTGGTCTTTTGGTGGGTTTGAAAGTATCCGCGAGTTCTGGGATAGAATTATGTGTAAAAATATTCACTTAATTCTTGGTAATCACGACCACCACATCGATAGAAATAGAGACGGGTCCCAAGGACTTTTTAAAAGTGTTTCTCACTACAATACTCTTGAGATGGGTCAGTTTAAGTTCCTTTTGATGCACTATCCTATTAGTTCATGTGATTGTCTTAATAAAGGTGTTATGCACTTACACGGACACTGTCAATTACAAACAAATTTAAGATTTGGTAAAGGACAAAGAATGGATGTCGGTATGGACGGACACCCTGAATTCAGACCTTACAATGTTATGGATGAAGTGGTACCATTACTTAGACATAGAGAAAAATTATCAGAAATGCCAAATGACCACCATTTAGATGACCTTGTAAATAAAGACAATGGATAAGTCAGTCAAATTGTTTTATAAACCACCCAAAGACGAGTGTTTTGAGGAGTTAAAATCTCTTTGCATTCGTTTTTGGAATGTGTTTCCAGGATTTGCGGTTTGGGATGAAGAACATCATAAATTACAACGTGAATATGCAAAATCTAAAATTGACGAAATAAAAGATTTAAAAAACGAGGGGTCTAATTTTGTAATGATGGTTCAAATGATTCATCAAAATAGTAGAGAACATCTTTCAAAATTCCTATCTTTGGAGACTCGTAATGAAATTAGTATGAGGATATATGGGTGGGAAAAAGAAAACGAGTTTGACCCTTTCAATATTTGGAAAATAGAAAACAATATACGCGATGCCTAATAAAATAATTTGTGTCGAATTAAACGACAAACAACAAAAAATGTACGAAGAATGGTTGTCTCATCTGAAGGCTTTGTATGGTGAATACGGTTCTTTGACTTGGAAAATTACTCCAACAGGGATTGGAGAAGGGATTTACGTTTACAGCGAAAAAGCAAGGGTAGAATTAGATTTAACCGATATAGATTCTTGGTAGTATGGAAAAAAATTTATATATTATAAGGGGAGTTCCTGGAAGTGGTAAATCCACTTTCGCGAAGTCTATTGCCAAACCTTGGCAAATTTTTGAGGCCGACCAATTTTTTATGAAACATGGAAAATATAATTTTGACTTCACAAAACTTAGGTTGGCACATGAATCCTGCAAACGTAGAGTTCATTATTGGATGCACCCTGGTTTGTTTAATTGGTTATTTTTTCGTAATATTGTGGTGTCAAACACATTTACTCAAGAATGGGAGATGAAGTTTTACCAAATAATTGCAAAGAAATACGGTTATAAGGTAACAACTATTATTGTTGAAAATAGGCATGGGGGGAACAATGAACATGGGGTTCCTAATGAAAAAATTCAACAAATGAAAGACAGATTTGAAATTAAACTTTAAAATAAAATAAAATGCAGACACTCGTATTTAACACAAAAACCAAGACAGTGGTCGTTTATGAAGGCGTACCAGAAGAGTCAAAAATAATCCACACATTTAACGATGTTCCAACCGTATCTGTTGCCGTAGCACATTATGAGGTAAAGGCAAAAGTGATGATTAATGAAATTGAAAACAGAGTACCTGTTGCCAGATTTCCAATTTCTAACACAAACATGTTAATTCAAAATTAATATATGAAAGAGAAAATCAAAAATGGTTTAAAAATCCTATTTTCAGTATTGGGTGTTGTGGCAATTTTTGATTGGATTATTGCACCTGGACTAACATCTCAAAGTATAACAATTAACATTTTATCATTTATATTGTCAGGTATTGTTTCAACAATAGTTGGGGTCATTATTTGGAATGAAATAACTGAAAACCAAGAAGATGATAAAGATGGAAAAATATATTAATATTCAATAATAAAAAGTGGTATTCGATATAGACATATTAAATGATTACATAGAGAAGGGGTTGGTGGTTAAAAATGACCACCCAACCCTTCCTTTATCTATATACAACTATTCTCGTACTACTCAGTATGAAGGTAAATGGGACAATATAACCAAAAGTTGCCGAGGGCTGATATTGGATAGAGAAGGAAATGTTGTCGCAAAATCATTTGATAAGTTTTTTAATCTTGAGGAGCACAATCCTGAAGAAATACCAAACGAAGAATTTGAAGTTTACGAAAAACTTGATGGTTCATTAGGAATATTGTTTTGGTACCAAGGTAAATGGATACTTGCAAGTAAGGGTTCTTTTATTTCCGACCAAGCAATTAAGGGAAAAAACATATTGAATTCAAAATACAACGTAGAACCAATACCTAAAGGATATACCACTTTGGTTGAGATAATATACCCTGAGAATCGTATAGTTTGTAGCTACGGAAATGATGAAGTTTTAGTTGTTTTATCTATGGTAAGTAACGCTTCAGGTAAAGAACTTGATTACGATTCTCTTCTAAAAATAAATGAAGAAACTGGCCTTCCTGTTATAAAAAAATATGACGGAATTCAAGATTATAAGACCCTAAAAACTTTAATATCTAAAGATAGAGAAGGATATGTTGTTCGTTTCAGAAACGGTTTTAGAATAAAGATAAAAGGTGATGAATATGTTCGTCTTCATAGAATACTTACTGGATTTTCTAACGTAGATATATGGGAATACCTTAAAGACAAAAAAGATTTAAACGAACTTTTAGACAAAGTTCCTGACGAATTTGATGCATGGGTTAGAAATACAGTAAACGAATTAAATTCACAATTTGAGGGTATAGAAAAAGAATATCAGTGGATTTTTAAGGTAACTAAACGAGTTGAAGGTATTGAAGACAGAAAAATATTTGCAGAATACGCAATGAGATATAAAAACCCATCAATTTTATTTTCAATGTTAGATAATAAAAATTATGATGAAATAATTTGGAAGTTAATAAGACCACAATATTCAAAACCGTTTTGGCAAAAAGAAGATGAATCATGAAATCAGAATTAGAAAAAATAATAGAAAAAAACATAGTCCACAATAGTTTTTTAGACAAACAATCAGTTGAAAAATGTGTTGAGGAATCTTATAATTTAGGGGTTAATGACGTGTTAGGTTGGTTATCCAAAATGGATTACCTATCTGACAACGTCAAGTACATAATTGAAGAATGGAACAACCAACATAAATCATGACAAACGAAGAAATTGTTGAAGAACTGCTTCACGAGGCAGAACAATTGAAATTAAGAATAGAGGTGTTAGACCTTGCTACTAAAATAAAAGAAGTATCTCCAAATATGTCTTTTTTAGAATCATTGGAGCACGCAATGAAACACATAAAAGAACACGTTTAATTATGAATAACATAGATAAAAAATATACGGAGCTTCTTCAAGACATTCTTGACAACGGAGTAGAAAAGAAAGACCGAACTGGAACAGGGACCCTTTCGGTTTTTGGTAGACAAATCAGACATAAAATGTCTGAAGGGTTTCCATTACTTACCACAAAAAAAATGGCTTGGAATTCGATTGTTACCGAGCTTTTGTGGTTTTTAAGAGGAGAAACAAATATTAAATTCTTGTTAGACTACGACTGTCATATATGGGATGGGGATGCATACAAAAGATATGAAAGGTCTCGTACTTGGGAATTGCAAGAAACTCCAACAATGAGTGAGTTTATCAAAAAAATAAAAGAGGACGAATTGTTTAGAAAAACATGGGGAGAATTGGGTCCAATTTATGGTAAACAATGGAGGCATTGGGAAAATGAAGTGGTTAATTATGCGGGTATGAAATATGATAGGGAACATATCGACCAAATTAAAAACTTAATTGATGAACTTAAAACAAACCCTGATTCAAGACGATTAATGGTTAATGCGTGGAATGTTGGAGAGTTAGACCAAATGGTTCTTCCTCCTTGTCATTATGGGTTTCAGGTTTACACAAGAGAGTTGAGATACAAAGAAAGATATGATTATTGGTTTTCCAGAAACTATGAAACAGGGATGGAGAAAAACTATAATCTAATTCCCGATATGGAAAACCCATATTATGAGCCAACACCAAAACGTGCAATTTCTTTAATATGGAACCAACGTTCTGTGGACACATTTTTGGGATTACCTTTTAATATTGCATCATACGCCTTGTTATTAGAAATTATCGCCAAAGAGGTTGGAATGATTCCCGATGAATTAATTGGCAATCTTGGTGACACTCACTTATATTTGAATCATATTGAACAAGCAAAAGAACAAATAGGAAGACCATTAACATTTGATGAGAGATATTCAATGTATACTGGCGATAATAAAACTTGGGAAGATGGTGGAGGAAATGCTTGGGGTAAAATAAACGGATTAGATATTATGGACGACGCTGGAATCCCAACTCGAACTAGACAACCATTTAAATTACCAAGATTAAAAATTACAGAAAGAAATTGGTACCAACACGAATTAGTTAAGGAACATTTAGGTGAAAAAACTTTAGATGAGAAAATCAAAAGTTATCGACCTGATTGTTTTGAACTAATCAATTATCAATCACACCCAAAAATTAAAGCTCCTTTATCAAACTAATGGAATACGAAATTATACTACCCGAAATAATCGGTGACGAATGGCATAACATTGGAATTGATTTTGCCCCTCAAACAATTACTGGAGTTATCCGAGGTGAAAATGTGGATAAAACAATTATCGATTTGAAAAAATATTGTCTTTCATTAGATAATCGCTATTTGAAAGAATATAAAATAATAAAGAAAGAAGATAAAACGATAATTCAAATTACTGTTTAATGAAAAAATACGGAATAACCTCAATGTATGGAAACCCTATCCATCCAGGACATATCGAATGTCTTATGTTGTCCAAAGAACTTGTGGACGAATTATGGGTAATCGTAAATAACGATAAACAGGCTGAATTAAAGAGAGGGGTTCCTTCCTTTCAAGATGAGGAATATCGTAAAGTGGTTATTGAATCAATTAGATACGTTGACCATGCAGAAATCGCTATTGACCAAGATGGTAGTGTTTGTGAAACAATTAAATTATTCCACAATAAAATTAAATCATTAGACTCTGAGTCTGAAATCATCTTCACAAAGGGTGGAGACCGATTCGCAAATGAAATCCCTGAGAAAGTAGTTTGTGATTCATTAGCTATAAAAATAGTTGATGGGTTAGGATTAAAAACTCACAACTCAAGTGACATGATTAAGTAAAAACTATGAAAAAAATTTTAGTAACGGGTGGTAATGGATTTATCGGTAGTAATTTAATTAAGAGATTAGTTAGTGAAGGTCATAATGTAGTGTCATTAGATGACTTATCAACAGGTTTGAAAGAATATGAAGTTAAAGGATGTAGTTACTCGTATGGCGACATTGAACAACTTTTATATTGGAAAAATGATAACTTTGATTTGTGTTACCATCTTGCTGCGTTGTCTCGAATCCAAACTTCATTTGATGACCCAATGGAAAACTTCAGAGTAAACGCGGGAGGTACTCAAACTGTTGCTCAATGGGCAAAAGAAAATAATGTTAAAGTAGTTTATGCTGGTTCATCATCTCGTTGGTGTAATCCTCAAACTTCTCCTTACGCAACAAGTAAAAAAATTGGTGAGGACATTCTTAAAATGTACAGGACGGCATATAATTGTGATTTTGAAATTTGTAGATTCTATAATGTTTATGGTCCAAACGAATTAGTCGACAGTAAGATGGCGGCGGTTATTGGAATTTGGAGATATCAAATTAATAATGGATTACCAATTACAATAGTTGGTGATGGTAACCAACGTAGAGACTTTACCCATGTTGAAGACATTGTAGATGGTCTATATAGAGTTGGCATGTCTTCAGAAAAACATGAGGACGCTTGGGAATTAGGAACAGGGGTTAATTACTCAGTAAATGAAGTTTATGAAATGATGGTAGAAAGATTTGGTGAGATTAAAAAAATCCATATTCCTGACCAAGCGGGAAACTATCCTTCAACACTAAGAGAAAATTTTGACACATTGGCCCGATTGGGGTGGAGTCCATCAGATAAATTAAAATTATATATTCAATCATTATGAGAGAAGAAAGACCTTGGGGATTTTATGAAATCCTATTAGATAAAGAATACACTAAAGTAAAACAGATAACGGTAAACCCTGGTCAAAAATTGTCCTACCAATACCATAACTTTAGGAAAGAATATTGGACAATAGTTCAGGGTTCTGCAACTATAATTTTAGATGATGAAAAAGTTTTCAGGTATCAAGGAGAATCAATCCACATTCCACTTGGTGCAAAACATAGAATCATCAATGAAGAAGAATTCCCATTAGTTTTTATTGAAGTACAGGTTGGTGAATACTTTGGTGAAGATGATATCGTAAGATTAGAAGATGATTATGGTAGACAGGATTAAGATAGATTACCTGTCATTCCCGCCAAAGTTATATATAAACCAAGTATTTTTTGAGAAAAGTTTTTCGCATAATGATTAACCATTCCCATATTGTCAAGGTCTTTGTTATGCTTAATCATATAACTAATCACACCTTGTACAATTTTGTCCTTGGACTCGTCAGCATCTTCTAAAACCGCTTGAAATTCCTCCTCGTCTTCTCTACCTTCACCATAATATCTGTCAATGTGTTCTTTACCTGCATATAATAAAGGAGACGCTCCGAACATATTAATAATCCCTGAATCCCTAATTTTAGTTAAGTACTCTCTAAACCATCTCCAATCGAAGTGGTCATAAATGTCTGGATTTTGTGTTATATAATTCCAATTACCATCTTTGGCTTCTTTAATTGATTCCGACTCAACTTTTTTCCAAGCGTCGGTTGTAGATAAAAGGCCTAACGTGCTTCCGTTTTCCCAATTAACATTATAAATTAATTCACCTGCAGGTTCAAATGGGTCTCTTGATAAACTCCTAACAGTTCCTCTTGTACCTGGTGGTACTGATGTTTCACCATCCATATGGTAACAAACTACTACATCACCCTCTTTTAATGGTGGATTTAACTGTCCTTTCATAATAATAAATATATACAGTATATTTATAAGTTGTATGGAGTTTTTAATTACAGAATCACAACTTAAAAAAATATTAACTGAACAGGAAAGGTCCAGAATGGATGGGTATATGAAACAATTAAACTCATTCACAAAACAAATTGTCAATAGAGTTCTTAAATCTTACGGTTTGAACTTAAGAATGTTATTAACATGGGGTACTTCTGTTGGTGGTATGGTTTTACCTTTGGACCGTTATCTTAGGACAGGTAATTTTGATTTAACTGACAATCAAAGGATGTTAGTTTTGGCGGGAATTGCGTTTACTCTTTTCTTTGAGACTAAAAGTCCTTTAAGTAAATTATTAAAATTAATTAAAGAAGAGGGTCTTTCTGATGTTTATAAAGTTGGACTTAACAAGGGTAAACAACTTAAAGAATCTTTTTTGAATTTTATGAGTTCTGTGAATGTAAGCACTGGTAGTTTTATGGATACCGTGGCTTATAGTTTTTTAATACCTATAATTACAGACATACAAGAAGCGGCAATGAGTGGTGGAGACCCAAAAGAAACCGCGATTATGATTGCTCAAAGATTATCCGCATCGGGTGTGGTTATAATTGGAAGTCAGGTTTTATCAAGAACTATTAAGAAAATTATAGATAGAATTAAGTAAATAATTCTCGAGTTATATAGACACCCCAATCACTCCCTGAAACTTCAATTCCATCTATTTTGTTAACGTAGAATGAGACATTATAATATAAGTCATCAACATTCATAACTCTCATATCTGGTTCTAATATTCTATAGATTACATTCTCAACAAAATTTCTAATGTAATCATTATCATTCATTCCTTCTGAAATTGCCGCACCTAAATCATCTATTTTATCTAAATTAGGGTTAATTGGTTTCCCGTTTTCTTGAAAAGAACTCGCTTGTACGGTAAAATAAAAATTAATATTAACATCACTTAACTCATAAAAATAATCTTTTGCGGGTCTGAATCCAGTATTAAAATCAACTCTAAATTCTTTACCTCTAAGTTCTATTCTCCCAACATCGTTATTTAAACTTGATATAATTTCTTTTTGTTTTTCGGGTGTAATGTATATTGGGTATTCAGGTATTTTTCCATTAACAAATATTTTATCTATTGAATATGAAAATTGCGTTCCAATATAATTCCAAAGATTGATTAATATGTCTTGTATGTTCCCGTCAAATTTTGGTACAGCATAACACATATTTTCTCTTGGTAATATGACATTAACCTTGAATCTGAAGGCCATCTTACTATGAAGGTCATACGGTTCAACGGAAAGAAATTTGAATCGGTTTTCATCAATTTCAAATTCGTTTTCAAGTAAAAATCTTTTAATTATATTTTCTATTCTACTCGTCATTATTTTGTGTCCAAAATTTTCTGAATAACTCTCTCTTTTTGGTTAGGATTCAAGTTATGTTTATGAGAATTTTTTTCAAACCATTGTCTTACAATAGTTTCAAAATCGGACTTTTCTGATTTGGCTCTTTTTCTAAAACCAGCTCTCTGAGCTCCAAGTTCGTGTGGTTGTGTGTAATATTTTTCAGGAGATTTTGGTTCTTTTTTCGGAATTTTCATACCCTCCCTATGTTGTTTGATATGTTCTAACTCGTGTCTTATAATGTCATTAAGTTCTCTAGTTAATTCATCCAAATTAGAATATCCTGATTCAGGGTTAGATATAATTGTAATGTTTACCAAATCATCGTCAAAATATAAATCACCGTCAACATCTACACCTTCAATGTTCTCATCAGTTTGTAAATCTAAAAATATGGTAAACCCTTCAAACCCTGGTAAATTATATACCATCTCCTCGTCACTCAAATCTTCAGGTAATCCGAACTCACCCTTTCTTTGGTGCTTAAAAAACTTAATAACGTCTTGAACCAGCTTTCTTGTTGTCTTATCTAAAACACCTTCTGTTATAATACCTTCTGTTAATTTCATTGCCCTTACCTCATTTATTACTTTAGTACATATTGCTGGCATTTCAATGCCAAAATATTTTAAAAAATTTGTTAGTTTATCACTAATAACCCACCTTAAATTTGCATATTCTTGACTACTTGTATTGATATCAATGTCGTTACCGTACACCTGACCGAACACACTACTCCATCTGTCTGAGTTTTCGTTTGTTGGTAGAATATATGCGGTATACTCAACGTGAGGTTTTTTATCTCCAATACTAATATAATCTTTAACACCTGTTAGTTTTACCTTAACATTTGTTGGCAGAGAAAAATCCTCATCATGTGTTGGTTGTAAATAAACCTCAAAGATGTGGTTTTCAAAAAACTGATTTATTCTTTCTATTGGAAAATCTATTAGATTCATCTCTAATAAATACCATCAAATGGAATTGCAATCCCAACTCCGAAACGAAAACCCTTCATGTAGTTAACTCCGAATGTGAAATCGAACCCTCTTTCAGTATTTGTAATGATTCTTAATGGATAAACTTTAACCCAAACATCTGGCTCAAGTTCAATTTTATCAACATAACTTTCAATAAACGCACCACCCATCACACTAATTTTGTTGTTTGTTAAACTAATTCCAACCCGATTCATAAATGATATTGGGGTGGTGTAGATATACGGTTGTGGGAAGCTGGTTCTGAAATACCCCCCAACGTAATAACCTATTGGAGAATAGTTGCTATTGTAAGTTGCAACCAATGTGTTTTGGTCTTTAACGTACATTACATCTGCTGTCTGCCCATACACAATGGAACATAATAACACAAAAATTGAGGTGATGGTTGTTTTCATAATGCAAATATATTATTTTTGGGAATACAAAACGAATGTTGATTATAATTTTTATTATTTGTAAATTTAAAAAAAAATACGTTAAAGATGTCGAGATTAGATGAATTAAAAAAACAGTACCCTGAGTTGAACATTAGCTTGTTTGACCTTTTAAACCGTATGGATACGTCAAAAACCTACAAATACATGCCGTTGTTATGTAAAATTTTTGGCGAAAGGTTTGATGCGGAAAAACAATATGGATTTAATAAAAAATCAAAAATTGATGGTCAAAAAGATGAGTTAGTAAGCGGATTAACACATAAAGGAATTACGTGTTCAGATTTAACATTTTCTGAACTTTACACAATTCACCAATTCACTGATTTTTATAACTATGAAACTTTTACAACTGTTAAAGAATTCATGGAAAGAATGGATAAAAATCAAATGGAAAATAAAGATGTTACATCTTATCCAAACTTGGAATCTTTAAGGACTGCTGTAAGTTTGGCATCTTTAAAAGAATTAGATAAAGAACTTGAATTACAAGTTGTTAAAGAATTTGAAGACGAAAAGTGGTTGGTGGTTAGACCTCTAACATTCCAATCATCTTCAAAGTACGGAGCATCAACAAGATGGTGTACAACCTATCAAAAAGAAAAACAATATTTTGCAAGATATTGGAAAAGAGGTATTTTGGTTTACTTTATCAATAAAGAAAGTGGATATAAATTTGCGGGATTTAAAGCGTTAGATGGTGATACAGAATTAAGTTTTTGGAATTCGGCGGATAGTCGTGTTGATTATTTAGATGTACAAGTGGATGATTACTTGTTCCCAATTGTTAAAAAAATCTTGAGCTCGACAAAAACAAACAAAGATTTTTGTTCTGAAGAATTGGCTGATAGCGTTTTAAAAGAATGCGAATATTATGAGATAAAATCTGAAATAGAAGTACCAAGAGAAATCGGATATGAACAACCAATGATGGATGAAATGGCTGAAGAAGGAATTATTGAAACTGTTCGTGACTTTGGTAGATTATTACAAGAAAGAATTAATACGGAAGAAGTTATGGAAATGGAGGTTCAATCCGAAATTGTTCCTACTATGAGAGCATAAATAAATAACCCACCTATTGGTGGGTTTTTTATTTTTAAAATTCTTCTATTTCTACAATTAAAGGTGTTTCTCCTTTTATGACTCTATGCCAAACAAATTTTGGAATTAGAATTTGTTCGGCATTTAACAATTTGTTTGGCAAACCATCATCCATTTGAAATGACCAACCTCCAGATTCTATAATTGTAACTTTTCGGTCCATTAGGTCTTGATGCCACTTTAATTCGTCTGAATCAACATCAGGACTAAAAGTCCTAACTAATTTTCCTTCTTTTTCTATTTGTTTAAAGGGATGTTCCATATTATAAATCTTTGGTTCCGTAAAAATCCGTATTTTTGAATGCGGGGGTTTTATTCCAGTGTACCTTTATTCTATTATTAATAGAAAAAACTTTAAAAAAGTCAGCAATGTTTGATTCAGTTTCTTTTAATAAACTTTTTAATGTATCGTGAGGCTCAATTTGGATAAAAACATGATATATTGGTGGTTGATAACTCCCTTTTAGAACATATGTCACATTCATAGTAATAGGTTCAATCAAAGATTCATCTGTATTGATTTTTGGTATAAGAACTGAGTCTACATAGTTTTGTAAATACTCTTTTATTATTTCTAAATCCATATTAAAATAAAGGTCTTTTGTTCCAATAAATGCGTAAGTCTTTGTTAATACCTAACAATCTAAAAAAACTTGAAATGTCTGAATTAATGTTGTTGATAATACTACCTTTAGACCAATCTGGGTCCATATCTAAGAAAAAAACAATTCTGTTAGGATTTGTTTCAGCATGATGTACTTTATAAACCGTAATTTTTATTGGTTCGTCATCTTCGCCGACTAACTCATCATTAATTTTCGGCTCAACAACATCATCAATATACGTTTGTAAGTATCTTTCAATTTTATCTGATTCCATTACCAAGAGTTTGAAGAAGAAAGTCCTAATTGTTTTGCATATCTCCCAACATTACAAGACCAGTATCCTGCGGTGGTTCTATCTTTCTTTTGGTCACATTTGTGTCTTGCTCTAAAAGATTTTGCAGCTCCTTTGTTCTTATTTCTTACTCTTAAATTAGGGTCACCAAACGATACCTTTTTAATACCTCCACTTTTTGATTTAACGTAAACCGAAAACTTTTTTGCCCCACCAGAAGTTCTGAATGGTTTATTAAGTTTAACATTTTTACCTCTGTGTTTTGCTTCCTCTAAAACTTCCTCGTCTTCCTCATCTTCATAAATGAAAGGAGCATCAAGATAAATTAATTTTCCATTAACCATAATTTTTTTACCTAAGTCGGATTCAACCATAAGAGTATCCTCTTCGTTCAATTTAATTAACCCGTTCTCCCAAAGAGCTCTTACTTCGTTTACTAAATTGAAATAACTCTCAGAGTATGTTCTGAAGATATTGTTCGTTAATGTCATACCATTTTCAACATGGTATTTCAATGCATCGGACATTTCAACCGACTCTTTAAGAACTAAAGATTTGTCTAAATGTTCTTCTAATGTTTCTTTAATTAATTCTTTTAAATTCATATGTTAAGGTTTTAATACAGCAACAACCTCGGGGTATTCTTTTTCTAAGACTTTTTTGTCTTTACCCTCATAAGGAATATTTTGTAAAATGTATCTAATGGCGTTTAATCCCGATATTCTTTTATCTTGTGAATCAATAATAACCCAAGGATTGTTAACTGTGGAGGTTTTATCAAAAAGTTTTTC
>Ga0164293_10001339_pt1 | contig 20447 bp, 12 predicted proteins | sample GEODES118metaG_FD_111487 | JGI IMG/M metagenome (GOLD analysis project Ga0164293, IMG submission 111487) | Eutrophic lake water microbial communities from Lake Mendota, Wisconsin, USA - GEODES118 metaG | ecosystem: Environmental > Aquatic > Freshwater > Lake | place: USA: Lake Mendota...
GCATGGGGAGTTGGCGGAAGATGACGTCGGAGGGGGGGAAGTCGCCATCGAGGACCTCATTTGGGGCATTCATGAGGAAGCCGAGGTGGCCGGCGTTGAGACCGAAGAAGGGGAGGCGCTGGCGCCAGTGTTCGCGGATGGTGCGGAGAATGGCGCCGTCTCCGCCGATGGTGGTGATGAAGTCGGCTGAGGCGAGGGGGACGGAGGCGGGGAGATGGGCTGCGAGGTCGACGGCCTTGGGGTTGCGGGAGTCGACGATGAGGTGGAAGGGGTGACCGGCGAGGGGGGCGCGGGACCAACTGCTGGGGATGGGGGAGCGGTAGAGGCCGTAGCGCTCGATGTAGGCGAGTGCACGGGGGGTGGTGAGGGATTGGATGGGTAGGTTTTGGAGGACGCGATCGCGGATTTCGGTGGAGGAGCCGGGGACGTCGATCTCGATGAGTTCGTGGTTGGGAGGGAGGTCGCTGGGATTGAGGGTGTGACCGGGGCGGGTGAGGACGGCGAAGTGGGCGGTGTTCCAGAGGGTGGGGCCTTTTTCCCAGGTGCGGTGGATGAGGGACGCAGAGGTGGCGCCGTGTTCGACGAGGTCGGCGCCGACGACGTGCCAGATTTGGCCTTGGGACTCGAAGCGGGATTGGAGCTGGTGATTGCGGGTGAAGGAGTCCTGTTCGAGGTCGAAGAGGTCGACGGAGACGCGGGGGAGGTCGGCGAAGGTGATGTCGGCGAGGGCGGCGCGGAAGACGGCGGGGATTTGGTCGGTGGTGGTTTTGTCAGGGCGGGGGCCGCAGGGGATGACGCGGACTTGGTCGAACGAGGAGGCGAGTCGTTCGGCGATGAGGCGATGATGGAGGCCCGGGGGATTGAAGCTGCCTCCGAAGAGAGCGATGCGCGCTGCCATGGTGACATGGTGCATGGGGGGAGGGGGATGAACAAACGAATTCCCTTGGGCGGGAAAAAATATGAAAAGTGAGCATTAAACGGTGGAGGCGGTCTTAAAGGCGTGGTTTCTTAAGAACCAAAGAATTTGAAATGCCGCTGACGAAAATAACATGCCCTCATTGCGAGGAAGAGATTCAGGTGCCTGTGGCATCGGTGACGAGGTCGAGGGTGTGTCCTGCCTGCGGGGAAATGGTGCTTTTGAATCTTTCAGGAGGTGTGCAAAAGCGAAAGGCGCTCTTGGTGCAGCGCGAAGTGATTTTGGAGCCGATGGCGGCGGAGTTGCTGTGTCTGCCGAAGCCGTTAACGGAGGAGGAGATCAATCTTCAGAGAAGGGATCCGGAGTCGCGGATGCTTTTGGTGAAGCTGGTGGGGGGAATGGTGTCGGTGGTTCTATTGGCTTGGTTGTTGGTTTTGCTGCAGGGTGATGAGGGTTCGGAGTTGGCGGTGGTGGAGCCGGAGGTTCCCGAGGTGTTAGAGGTGAAGGTGGTGGAGGCTCCGGTGAAAGAGGTGAAGGTGGAGGAGGTCAAAGAAGTGGTTGCGAGTCAAGGGCAGGGAGGCTTTGAGGTGTTGTTCCGGGAGCGACCGAAGAGGCCGGTGGAGCTGCGGGTGTGGGCGAAGGAGGGAAGTGTCTATGGGGGAGTATTTGGGGATTCGGAGTGGCTCAGGTGCGTTGAACTGAGATCAGCGGATGATCCTGATGGGCGTGTTTTGCGGGCGTATGTGGTGAGGACGTCAGAGACGGGAGGCGCGGTGGATTTTCGATTGCGGCAAGGTGGATCGGAGGCGCAGCAATGGATTGTGCGGGTGAGGTATCCGGCGGAGGCGGAGGAGCCGAACCAGGTGTGGTTGGACGAGGTGGTGGCGGATGGCTGGGAGTTGACCAGCAGTTGAATTGAACCCGGACTCCGTGAACTGAACCACTTCGAATCGCGGTATCTGGGGTGACCTTGAACGACTAGAAGGAGACGGGGAGGGCGGTGGCGGGTTCCTGGCTGATGCAGCGGGGGATGCTACGGCGGAAGTCGTCCAGGCTGACGGGTTTGGCGAGGAAGTCGGTCATGCCGGCTTCGCGGCAGGCTTCACGGACGCCGGTGAGGGCGTGGCCGGTCATGGCGATGATGGCGGGTTGTTGTTTGAGGAGGAAGTTGCCACGGATTTCGCGGGTGGCGTCAATGCCGCCCATGACGGGCATTTGGAGGTCCATGAAGATGATGTCGTATTGGGTGCGTGCGACCATTTCGACGGCTTCCTGACCGTGGTTGGCGATGTCGACGACGGAGTAGCCGAGACGCTGGAGGAGCATGGAGGAGATTTTTTGATTCAGAGGCTGATCTTCGACGAGGAGGATGCGTGCCGGGAACTGGTCTGCGAACGTGGTTCCGGGTGCGCCGGCGGAGCGGGCGAGGGCGCGGGAGGTGGCCTGGGAGATGTGGGCATCATGCTGGGATGCGGCGGCGCGATCGCCTGAGGGAGCGATTTCGAGTTCTCGCGGGTAGGCGGGTTTTGGGATGGGGCCAGGTGAGGGGAGGGGGATGTCGGCGCTGGAAGGTGGGGCGGCGACTGGGGGTTGGAAGGTGGGTTGGGGGATGTGGCCGGGGAATGGGGTGGGGGCGTGGGATAGCGGGGACTGAGGGATGGCGGCGCGGGTTGGGAATGGGGGTGGGGTGAAGGGAGGGGTTTGGGGGGGTGGTGGTGGGATGTTGACGTTGGTGGGCGGGGCTGGGGGGAGTGGTAGTGGGGCGGTTGCGGGTGCCAAGGCTGGGACCGGCGTTGGGGTATTGGGATTGGAGAGTTCGGCGAGGCTGCGGAGGAGTTCGCGGCGTTTGAGGGGTTTGGAGATTTTGATGGCGCGGGCGTTCGGAGGGGCGGTGATGCGATCCCGAGCACCACCGAGTGTGGAGAGGATGACGATGCCTGCGCCGTAGTGGGCGGCTTGGAGCATGAGGCGTTGTGGGTCGGGTTGATCGAGGCCGGTGACGTCGATGACGATTTGATCCCGAGGCGCGAGGTCCTGGAAGGTGACATCGAGGGAGGGGATGTCGTGAATGACCAGGTTCCACTGCTGACATTGGAGGTGGAGCAGTTGACGGGTGGTGGGATGCTGGCAGTAGGCGAACAGGCGGCGGTTTTGAATCTGCTGCAGCCATTGTTGTTCGACTTCGCGACCTTCGTCGTCGGGAGCGACTTTGAGTGGAACTTCGAAGTAGAAGTCGGAGCCGCGACCGGACTCGCTGGAGACGTTGATTTCTCCGCCCATGAGGCGGCAGAGTTTTCTTGAGATGGCGAGTCCGAGGCCGGTGCCGCCGTATTTGCGGGTGGTGGAGGCGTCGACCTGGGTAAAGGCTTGGAAGAGTTGGCCGAGCTTGTCTGAGGGGATGCCGATGCCGGTGTCGCGGACCGAGAAGAGGAGGAATGGGATTTCGCCAGCCGGGGTGTTTTTGGTGAACTGGCGAGCGGAGACGAGGATTTCGCCTTGTTCGGTGAATTTGATGGCGTTGCCGATGAGGTTGACGAGGAGTTGCTTGATGCGCTGGAAGTCGCCCATGAATTTGCGAGGGAGGGAGGGGTCGACGTGGTAATTGAGTTCGAGGCCTTTTTCGGGGGCGCGGAAGGCGAAGACGTCGGCGGTTTCGGAGAGGAGGCCGTCGAGATCCACGGGGATGTTTTCGAGCACCATTTTGGAGGACTCGAGCTTGGAGAAATCGAGGATGTCGTTGATGAGGTGGAGGAGGGATTCGCCGCTGGAGCGGACCATTTGGACGAGTTCATCTTCTTCGGGTTCGAGGCCGAGTTCGAGGAGGAGGCTGGTGGTGCCGATGATGCCGTTCATCGGGGTGCGGATTTCATGGCTCATGTTGGCCAGGAAGTCGCTTTTGGCGGCGGTGGCGACTTCGGCGGTTTTTTTGGCGTCTTCGAATTCGTGGATGGCGGCGCGCTGGCGTTCGTCTTGTTCTTGGATGAAGTCGAGGGCGTCGTTGAGTTGGAGTTGGAGGCGGTCAAAGTCGTCGTGGCCGCGGGCGGGGAGGCGATGGCTGAAGACACCGCGTTTGATGGTTTCGAATTCTTCGGAGAGAGCGCGTGATTTGGTGGCGAGTCTGCGACCAAGGAAGAAGAAGCCGACGAGGGCAGGGAGGAGGCCGACGCAGATGCCGAGGAGGGGGACGGTCAACTGTTGGGTGTGGAGGAGGTGATGAGGCTGGAGAAGGGGCTGGCGAGCGATGGTGATGCCGAGGATGCGGCCTGATTCGCGGTCGTAGAGGGGTGCGGCGGCCATGAGCCAGGTGGGGTCATCCCAGAGGTGGAGTTTGCCGTTGGTGTTTAAGGCGAGGAGGGAGACGGCAGAGCCGCTGCGGGCGAGGTTGAGCAGGTCTCGAAATTGCTCGACTTCGGGGTCAGGGAGTTGATGGCTGGCATCTGGGAGGATGACGGTGGCGGGAGGGCTTTTGAGGATGTCGAAGTCTTTGCCTGATTTGGAGGCGGTGACGCTGGCGATTTCGGTGCGGACGCCGAGAGACTCGAGGACGGCAGGGGCGCTGATGGTTTGGAGGCGCAGGGTGAGTTGGCTTTCGACCTCTGAAGGGAGGGGTTCATGAGCGGTGAGGATTTTTTCCGAGAGCCCCTGTTTTTGCAACTCCATTTGGGAGGTCAGGGCCATGCTGCTGAGGAAGGCCGTTTGGGCGGAACGCAGGCTAAGGAACTGCTGCCAGACAAAACCCGCGCTGGTGGCGGCGGCTGTCAATAGCACAGCAGCGACACCCAGGACGGAGAAGCGAGTGGCGATGGGGAGATGGAATTTCATTCAAGGGGCTGAGCAGAAGAAGCGTCAGGGGAAGAGGTGTCGGAGGGATCGCGATGCGGTTGGAGACGGCTGCGAACGCTTTGAGCGAGGGCGGAAGCGAGAAACGAAGGGCGGCGCGAGCGGGTGGAGTCGGCGGAGGGTTCTGGTTCTGGGAGTTCGGCGCTAAGTGTCGTTGTCGAAGCGATGGCAGGTTCTGCCATGGCGACGGGGAGATAGGGTGCGGCTTCGGTGGGGGTGAAATGGGCGGGTTGTGATGGCGAGTGGTAGACGGGCTCGTCCTCTTCTTCGTCGTCCAGATCGGTTTGGGTTGATGGGAAGTTGCTTGAGGTGACGGCGTTGACCGGGGCCGTGGAGGCTGAGGGGGTGAAGGCGGAGGGTGACTCAAAGGAGGTTTCTGGAGTGCGGGGTGCTGTTGGAGTTCTGGGCGGGGGTGCCTCGTTCAAGGTGCGACGGATGAGGCCGAGGAGGCTGTCGGGAGTGTAAGGTTTGGCAAGGATGTTTGAGAAGCCGATGGAGCGGCAGAGATCGAGAGCATCGTCCTGGAAGAAGCCGCTGCAGGCGATGACCCGGATGTCGGGATCGATGTCACGAAGAGCCGTCATGGTTTCGAAGCCTGACATGCCGCCGGGCATGGTGAGGTCGAGTACGACAAGGGCGACTTTGTGGCCTGAGGCGTAGTGGGATTGGACAGTGACCAGGGCATCCTCACCATTGCGGGCTTTGAGGGGGGTGACTTCGATGGTGTTGAGGATGGCGGAGGCGATGGCGAGCACGGAGGGTTCATCATCAACGATGAGGATGTGTCCAGAGATTGGAGTCTCGAGATTGGATGAGGGTGTCATGGAAGGAGGCATTGGAGTTTTGAGACTGGGGTTAGATGGCGGTGTAGCTGAGACATTTGATTTCATCCATGGTGGTATGGCCACCGATGACCTGGAGGAGGCCTTCCTGGTATAGGGAGAAGAAACCGTTTTTGTAGGCGGCGGCGCGGAGGGCACTCATGGGGGCGCCTTCTTCGATGAGGTCGCGAAGGTCGGTATTGAGCTCGCAGAGTTCCATGAGGGCGACGCGGCCGGTGTAGCCGGAGCCGTGGCATTCGTCGCAGCCGGTGGCAACGTACATGGGGGTGGAGAGGGGTTGGGTGATGACGCCTTGGCGGGCCATGTGTTCCTGGATGTCGAGGGGGAAGGGGACGGGTTTTTTGCAGTAACCGCAGAGGCGGCGGACGAGGCGCTGGGCTTGACTGAGGGCGAGGGAGTCAGCCATGAGGTATTTCTCGACGCCCATGGACATGAGACGGGAGACGGCGCGGAGGGAGTCGTTGGCGTGGAGGGTGGTTAAGACGAGGTGACCGGTGAGGGCGGCGTTGACGGCGGCGTTGGCGGTTTCGGAGTCGCGAGACTCACCGATGAGGATGATGTCGGGGTCGGCGCGGAGGAGGGCGCGGAGGCCGTTGGCGAAGTCGAGGCCGCGGGAGTTGTTGGTTTGGGTTTGGTTGATGCCTTCGATTTCGTATTCGATGGGGTCCTCGATGGTTTGGATGTTGACGTTTTCGTCGTTCACGCTGTTGAGGAGAGCGTAGAGGGTGGTGGTTTTACCGGAGCCGGTGGGGCCGGTGACGAGGATGAGGCCCTGGTCGCGGGACATGGCGCGAGTGAGGATGTCCATTTGGCGTTGCGCCAGGTTGAAGCTGGACATTTGTTTGACGCCGTCCGCTTTGTCCAAGAAGCGCATGATGATTTTTTGAAAATCCCGGCGGGTGGGAACGGCGGCGACACGGACGTCGACGCGGCGGCGGCCGATGGCGAGGGCGAAGCGACCGTCCTGGCAGGATTGGCGGTCCTGGTTGAGGGCGGCGTAGTTTTTGATGAGGGCGATGAAGCGGGGGAGGACGGATTCGGGCGCGGTGAGGATGGTGCGCATGTTGCCGTCCATGCGGGCACGGAAGCGGGCGAGGTTGTAGAATTTTTCGATGTGAAGGTCACTGGCGCGGCAGCGGATGGCGGTATAGAGCGCCCATTGGAGGAGTTCTTCGGGAGTGTGGTTGGGGTTGGAGGGATTGACCTGGGCCATGTCCTCCGGCATGATCGAGATGATGGACTCGTCGTCGGAGAGGGAGAGGGTGGAGCCGTCGACTTCGGCGAGGGTGGAGGGGTCGAAGGAAGCGGCGGCGCGGGTCAGGGCCTCGCGGATGGCGGAAGGATCCGCGAGGACGGGGATGATGCGGACGGCCTCCTGGCCCATGGAGATCCATTCGTCTTCGAAGGCGTAGCAGTCGAGGGAGTCACTGAGAAGGTAGACAGCGTGTTTGCCGATGTAGGCGGGATAGACGTTGTGGCGCTCGAGAAGAGGCAGGGGGAAATGGGTTTGGCGCTGGGTATCGGAGGGGTTGTAGGTGAGAGTTTTGCCTTGAGTGACGATGTGGTTGAGAACCACACCGAGGTGTTTCTGCATGCCGTTGAAGCGGGCGATGTCGAGGTCGTCACCTTTGGAGAGGGCGGTTTCGTAGAATCCTTTTAGACGGGCGAGTTCATTGGTCTCAAAGGGGTAAGCTTGGAGCATCCACTCAAAGGCACCGCGAAGACCGGACTCGTTGAAGCGTGGGGGTTGAAGGTGCTCGAGGGGGTTGGATTGAGCGATGGGGGTTTGGGTGAAGCGCTGGACGAGTTCTTTGCGGGTGTTCTGGTACTGTTCGGCGTTGATCAGGACGCGGATGACGAAAACGGGGGGGATGCCCCAGAGGTCGGCGGCGCGGGGGTTGTGGTGGGCCATGATGACCAGAGGCCCGAGAGTGGTGACGGGGAGCCAAGGGTCTGAGACGGTGGGGACGCGACCGAGGAGGCGGACGACTTTTTCGGCATCTGGGGAGCAGGTTTCCCGGAGCAGTTGGATGGGAAGGAGGCCATTTTGGAGGCCAAGACCTTCGATTGAGATGATGTTCGTTTCGTTTGGCCCAACAGTTTTACCTGATGGATTGCCAACGGTTCCGAAGGATTCGGGAGGTTGGATTTCGGGGGAAGCGAGCGGCGGTTGCATCGGAAAAGGGGGCTCTATGAGCCGAAGGGGCGGAAGTTGGAGGGGAAGACGCGAGGGGGGCCCATATCGGAGCCGTCGAAGTCGATTTTGAGGCCGATGCCTGCCTGCGGGGGTCTGAGTAATTCGAAGCGCTGACCAGTGTAACGAAGGCGGTAGGTGGTGGAATCGCTGGAGCTTTTGGGGGCGTAATTTGGGATGATGAATGGGCTACCGACGATATTTTCGTCGCGGATCTGGAGGGTCATGACGATGAGCTGTTCGTCGCTGGCGCTGCTGAGTTGCGGGGAGTTGGAGATAAAGCGTCCGGCCATGGCCATTTGGTTGAGGGCGGTGTTGAGGAGTTCCTGGCGGTTGGTGGCAAGAACGTTTTTTGAGTTGGTGGACATCCCTGACATGGAGGGAATCGCAATGGAGGCGATGACACCGATTATGGATATGACGGTGACCATCTCGACCATTGAGAAGCCGCGCTTTCGGGGGCATCGTGCGGAGGGATGGAGGAGCATAACCGTGACTGAAAGGGGGCTTAGTAGCGGATGGTGACGTTACCGGGGCCGATGAGAGTGGTCTTTTGGAGGGCAACGACTGAGAGGCCGAAGTTGGCGCTGTAGCCGCTAGGCATGAAGCGCCCGATGGTGTCTTCGGCAAACGCCAGGTAGGGACGGAGGAGCGTGTATTTGGCGGCGTTGGTGCCGGCGCTTTGCCATTGGTTTTCGGCGCGGGAGCGGCCTTCAGCCTGGACGAAACTGGCCATGGCGATGTTCAGGGATTCGACACGGGCGATGGCGAGGTTGCGTTCGCCGTCACTGCGCATTTTGGTGACGGAGGGGATGGCCATGAAGGCGATGATGCCCATGATGGCGACGGCGGCGAGGAGTTCCACCATGGAGAAGGCGGCCTTGAAGCGTGAAGGTTTGGAAATGAGGGAGGGGGACATAGAAGTGGGATTTAGTTGTCTTGGAGAAGAGCTTTGGGGAATTCACCAGAGGCCCAGGTGGGGAGGGTGATGTGTTGATTGCCGGCTTCCAGGGCGGAGGACTCGATGCGGCCGGAGTTGTTGGTGTATTGAATGAAGTGCTCGCGGGTGGTTTCGTCGAGGTAGCCGGAGCCGGCGGCAGGCGCGACGAGTTGGAGGCGTGCGAGGGAGGAGGCTTGGCCATTGTATTCGGCGCGGACGTCTTCGAGGCTGCGGAGTTGGCCTTCGTTGGCTCCGGAAGCGATACGCATGCTGCCCATGACCCATGCGTTGAGGGCGCTGTTAAGAGTAGCTTGTTGCTGGCGGGCGACGATGCGGTTTGCGTCTCGAGAGGCGTTGGAGATGGCAGCCACGACGATGGACGACATGACCGCTATGATGGCGATGGTGAAGATTGCTTCGACCAGTGAAAACGCCCGATTTTTTCGGTTTGGAGGTCGGTTTGTGTAGCGCATAAGTTTCGATGGGGAGACGAACGATGGAATATAATAACAATAATCAATAAAATCAATGGAATTAAATTGAATTTTCTGGAATGATTGTTGGAAGGCGGATGAGACTGGTAGGGCTGTGTTTTGAGGACGGGAGAAAAGGTGTTTGGTCTTGAACTGAATGAGAAGCTCAAGTGTCTTTTTTGGGCCCGGGGTGCTGGCGTTCAAGGTTCCGTTTCTCGGTTGTCAATGGCTTGGTCATCTGGCACGAAATGGTTGGATTGAGAATGATTTTGGTTTGAATCGCTTTGGCATGGTCACGGTAGACTGAGCGGCTGAGGTTGAACCGTTGGAGGCGGGTGATCCGGCGCTACGATGAGTGCTGAAGCGAATTGAGGTTTTCTCCCCGCAGCGGGGCTGCGCGCAGTCCAAAAAAACGGAATTTGCTTCGATGTTCGTTACCATCCGTGCTCACTTGGGGCATGAACGCAAAAAGAATCCGCCGGGGACGAATCCCCGGCGGATTTTGGCAATTCGGTCTAGCTGTTTAACCAGCACTCAGCCGAAAAGAGACTTACAATTATGGCTTGACGTAGACCAAGCTCTTGTCTGCACCAAGGGTCAAGAGAGGGACGACATCGGTTTCGTTGCTCATCGTGCCGGTCTTGAACACGTTCGTTGCGAACGGACCATCAGGGTCGCCAGTGACGGTGTCGCCTTCGAGCAAGTCGACAGCAGCCTGTGCGGTAGTGACAGCAGAAGCGTCGTAACCAGCGGCGATTGCGGCGTTCCAGACGGAAGCAGCGTTCTGAGCGTTGCGCTGAGCAGCAGAGTCCTTGGCGGCATCATTGATGCTACCGATGTTCGGGATGGCGATAGCGGCGATGATACCGATGATCGCGATCACGACGAGCATTTCCACGAGGCTGAATCCCGCTTTAGCGGCCTTCTTGAGGTTCAATTTCACGTTTTTCATTGTCTTGTTGTATTGGGCTGTTGGTTATGTTGAGTCTGGATGCGGAGGCTGCGTTGCAGTCGCTGCGATCAAGAACGTGATATTTATAGCAATTATATTCGGAATGGTCAATTAAAAATATGATGTTTTTGATAAATATTTTACATGCCAGAATTATTTGGGGTGAATTTTGGAATGGGGAAGGCTCTGGGAAGCTTGTAGAATCAGGGATTGAGGGGAGGGTGGGAAAAAAGAGGGGGAATGAGAAAAAAGTGGGCTGGAGCGATGGGAATGGGGGGATTGAGGGGGAACGGATGCGAAAAAGGGCTTTTTTTGGCTGGAATTTCGGGTTTTTTGGCTCAGCGGGCGTTGATTTGTGTGGTTATGGAATTTCTGGATAATTTCTGGGGTGTCCTTGAGTATGTAGCGGGAGGATTTCGGATCGGGTGACACGCTTTGTGATCCTGCCGGGGGCGACGGTGACGTTGAATGGGACGGCGCTGTATGAGAGTGTGGTGGTGATTTTTGCGTCGCAGGCGCTGGGGGTGGATTTGAGTTTGGCGCGGCGGCGGTGAACGTGTTTTGGGAAACGGTGGGGGCGGTTTTGATTGCGAAGACTGAGGGGGAGCGGTTGGTGGAGTGAGGGGTGGGTGAGCGAAGGGGGGGCTGAGTTGGGGGGCAAGCAAGAGGGTTGCACCAACTTGGGAAGTGCGGCAGCGCCGGTTGGTAGGGGACGCCTCGGAGAGTCGTGGTCCTCTTGGGGGGCGAGCTTGTGGCGTGCTGGATGTGGGGGGGCAAGCGAGATGCTTGCCGTATCTTGGGGAGTGCGGCTGCGCCGGTTTTTGGGGGCGGACAGGAGTGTCCGTGTCACCTGTTAAGGGAGGTCGACGCGGAGGCGGTAGAAGCGGCTGGAGGCTGTGGGGGTGGCGTCGGTGTGTTGCATGGGCTGGCCGTTGCCGAGGCGGGGGCTGGTGATGGGGGAGTAGGCGTTGGGTTGGGCGTTTGGGCTGGCTTCGAGGGTGTAGACTCGGCCGGGGATGGTGGGCCAGGAGAGGCTGAGTGGGAGGGAGGGCGCGATCGTGGGCAGGAGGGAATCGGGTTTGCCGGGGTCGGTGCCGAAGACGAACTCTTTCATGGTGGGGACGCCATCGGAGTCGGGATCGAGGTTGGGGTCGAGGTTCGGGGACACGGATTGATGGAGGGTTTCCCACCAGGTGGGGAGGCCATCGGCGTCGGAGTCGGTGATGGTGAAGGAGTGGGTTTGGATGGGACTGGCGCGGGTGTCCTTTTGGGCGACGGCTTTGAGGGAGATGGAGTGGTCGATGAGGAGCTGGTAGCCGGGGGAGACGGTGTGGGAGGAAGGAGAGGGAGGGGAGCCGTCGGTAGTGAAGTGGATGGAAGCGGTGGGATCGCTGGAGGTGAGGGAGATGGTGAGGGGCGTGCTGCTGGTGCTGCCGGAGGGGGTGACGAAGAGGAGGGGAGCGTCGACGATGTCAATGGAGATGGTGCCGGTGGAGGTGGCGCCTTTGGAGTCGCGGGCGCGGAAGTCGAAGGAGGTGTAGTTGAGGCCGATGGCGTTGGTGGGGGGGACGTAGATCACGCGGCGGAGGGAATCGGAGACGACGCGGGGGGTAAATTCGAGGAGGGTGCCCGGGGTGATGCCGTCGGTGGTTTGGTAGAGATTGCCGAGGGCGGGGAGGCGTGTGATTTCGAGGGTGAGGGGATCGGAATCGGGATCGGAAGCGGAGAGGGTGATGGCGCGGGGGGTATTGGGTTGGACAGCGATGGAATCGCTGGGGGTGACGGGGGGCGTGTTGGGGAGAGGAGTGACGGTGAGGCTGACGGGGAGGGTGGTGTCGGGTTGTGAGGGGGCGTTGGTGGCGATGAACAGGGAGCCGGAGTGGGTGCCGGAGGCGGCGATGGAAGCGTTGAATGTGGCGGTGATGGTGGTGCTGGAGCCGGGGGGGATGGAGCCGGATTTGGAGGAGAGCTGGAGCCAGGGGAGTTCGTCTGGGAGGAAGCGGGCGGCGTCGATGCCGAGGTCGGTGTCGGGGCTGTAGTTGTAGATGAGGGCGTAGGCGATGCCGGAGGTGTTTTCGGGTTGGCGGAAGGGGATGTTGGCCTGGATGAGTTGGTTATTGACCCAGTAGTCGAAGTGTTTGGCCTGCCAATTGATGTCGCGGAACTCGATGTGATACCATTGGCCTTCGGCGTATTGGACGGCCTGGTTGCCGCCGACGTTGTCATTGATGTAGAAGCGGCCGTTGGAGTTAGCGAAGAACCAGATGAAGTCGGCGATTTCGTAGCGGAGGCCGAGGTTATCCAAAACGAGGTAGAGATCGAGCAGGACCATGTAGCTGGTGGCTTCGTTTTCGGGGCCGGGCTGGGTCCAGAAGCTGACGTAACCGGGCTGGGTGCCGAAGGGGAAGATCTGGTGGATGCCGGTGAAGTGGTCGGCGGGACCGTCGAAGTGGAAGTGGAAGGATTTGTTGCCGTTGGGGGCGAGGCCAGAGAGGACTTCGCGGGTGCCGTTGCCCCAGCTTTGCCACCAGCGGCCCCAGAGGCCGTCTTCGAAGCCGTCCTCGAAGGGGAGGGTGGTGGCGGTGTTGTCGGAGGCATTGAGGCCACGGGGGCCTGGGGGAGGGAGATTGAAGCGAGCGGGGGCGGATGAGAGAACGGTGGGTGTTTGGTTGGAGGGCGCGTTGAGGAGTTGAAGAGGAGGGAGGGAGGTGATGGTGGCGTCGGAAGAGGGGACTTCCTGGATGGTGTAGGTGAGGGCGGTGTCGCCGGTGTTTTGCAGGGTGATGGATTGGGTGGTGGTGGTGTTTTTGGCCTGGGTGGCGGAGAGGCTTAAGGGGGAGATGTTTGAGATGGAGGAGCCGAGGGTGAAGTTGAGGTTGGATGTGGAAGGAGGGAGGGTGCGGGTGATGGGGGAGGAGGGGACGAAGCCAGTGGCGGAGGCGGTGATTTGGTAGGTACCGTTGGTGACGTTGAGGGAGTAGAGGCCGTTGGAGTCAGTGGAGGTGGTGAAAGTTTTGGGGCCGACGAGAGTGATGGTGGCGTTTGAAATGGGGGTGCCGCCCGTGATGCGGGTGATGGTGCCGGAGACGGTGGCGACGGAGCGGATTTCGAGGGTGTGATCGAAGGTCCAGGATTGGGAAGGGTCTTCGAGTGTGGAGACGGTGAGGCGGAGGGTGAGGTCGGTGGGGGAGACGGTGTTGGCGATTTCGATGCTGAAGGGAGTGGCCGAATGGGAGGCTGAGGTGCCGGCGGGGACGATGCCGAAGGAGGTGGTGTCTTGAAGGAGGGTGATGCCAGCGATGGGGGAGGGAAGGCTGAGGGTCGCCTCGAGGGTGCCGGTGGCGAGGGCACCGATGTTTTGGATGGGGAGAAGGAGGTTGATGGATTCGCCAGGGCTGGGGATGCCGTCGGCGTTGGCGGGGGATGGGTCGTCGATGATGGGAGTGAGGGTGGTGATTTGGGGGCCAGTGGCGGGGATCAAGGCGGAGGCGGCGTTGAGTCGGCCACCGGTGCGGGTTTTGTTGGTCAAAGAGGGCAGCGGATCGGTGGTGGCGAGCAGCATGGCCTGGATTTGGGCGAAGGAGAGGGAGGGGTTGGCGGCCTTGAGGAGGGCAGCGGCGCCGGAGACCTGGGGAGCGGCCATGGAGGTGCCGCTCATGATTTCGGTTCCACCGCCGAGACCGGTGGAGAGGATTTGATGGCCGCCGGCGGCGAGATGGACGGATTGCGCGCCGAAGTTGGAGAACCAGACGAGGGAGTCGGTATGGTCGGTAGCGGCGACGGAGATGAGATTGGGGGAGGTGAAGCTGGCGGGGTAGTCGGGGTAGAGATCGTTGTTGATGCCGGAATTTCCGGAGGCGGCGATGAAGCCGATGCCGGCGGTGTGAGCGGCATCAATCGCATCCTTCATGGCTTGTGAGAAGCCTGAGCCGCCCCAAGAGTTGGACGAGAGGAAGACGCCTTTGGCTGTGGCGTAGTGGATGGCGTCGATGGCGTCGGAGTTGGTGCCACTACCAGAGGCGCTGAGGAATTTCAGGGGCATGAGCTGAACAACCGGGCTGACACCGGAGACACCGATGGCATTGTTTCCTGAGGCACCGACGATTCCGGCGGTGTGGGTGCCGTGGCCATTGTCGTCCATGGGGGAGGCTGTGTTGGTGACGAAGTTCCAGCCGTGAATGTCGTCGATGTAGCCGTTGTTATCGTCGTCGAGGTTGTTGTCGGGGATTTCGTCGGGGTTGATCCAGAGATTGGGAGTGAGGTCGGGGTGGGTGAGGTCCATGCCGGAGTCGATGACAGCGATGACGACGGAGGTGCTGCCGGTGGTGACGCCCCATGCTTCCGGAGCATCGATGTCAGCGTCAGAGGAGCCACCGGTTTGACCCGTGTTGTGGAGGTGCCACTGTTGATCGAATGAGGGATCGTCGGGGAAGACGGGGGTGCTTTGGTGGTGGACGATGTAATCCGGTTCGGCGTAGGCGATGAGGTCGGGAGATTTTTCGAGGGCGGAACGAAGCTGATCGAAGGCTGCGATGGAGGGATTGTTGAGAGCGACGAGGTAGTGATCGGAGTCGGAGAGGCGGCGGCGGATTTTCGCGTTGAGCGAGGGGAGTCTGGCTTTGAGATCGGATTCGGACCTGCCAGGCTGGAGTTTGATCAAGAGGTGGTCGCCGACAAAGACGGAGAGTGAACCGGGCTGGAATTGGTTCGGGTTACTGGAGGAGGTGGATTGTTCTTTGCGGAGGAGGGGATACTTGAATGACGTTTGGAGGAGGGTGATTTCGTGCGATTGGTTGGTTTTTTGATCGGGGACGGTGAGCGTTTCGATGACGCGGCCGGACTTCACTTCGGGGAGCGAAGCGTCTGGGCTGGGGGCGGGACGTTCGGGGATGACGGCGGGAGCGGCAGCCGCATGGGAGGGGGAAACTGTTGGCGGCGGTTGATGGCTGTAGGGTGCTTTACGAGCCTTTGGCTGAGCGAGCCATGCCAGCACGGCCAGGAGAAGGGCGAGGACGAGAGCGAAAGTCTTGATGGGGCGAGACATGAAGCTTTTGAAAATACCCTGAACTTTGCCGAACAAAAAGTTTAAAATTGGCACACAAAAGCCGCACGAGGTGTCGTTAGAGGCGGGAAATAACGCTTGAAAAGGCGTGCTTCCGCAGCATTAACCCTGCCCGCCCGAAACAACCCATCTGGAGAAGGTGGGTTTACCAACCCAGGTGAGGGCTGTCAGGGACCCCATCCCATTCCAACTGTGCCAACATGATCCAAGTTCAAGACCTGAAAAAAATATTCGGAACGAAGGTCGCCGTCGATGGTGTTTCGTTCAAAGTGGAGAAAGGCGAAGTGCTCGGCTTTCTCGGACCCAACGGAGCGGGCAAATCCACGACGATGCGCATGGTGACCGGTTATTTTGAGCCGACAGCCGGATCGATCTCGGTGGGCGGCATTGACATGCTGGTCGAGCCTGAGAAGGCGAAGAAGTTCCTGGGTTACCTGCCGGAGAACGCGCCCTTGTATTCGGACATGACGGTGGCGAGTTTCCTGGGTTTCTGCGCTGAGATCCGTGGTCTTACGGGAGCGGCGAGGACGAAGGCATTGGATCGGGTCCTGGATCTTTGCTTCCTGGATAGCGTGAGGAATCAGAGTGTGGATACGCTATCGAAGGGGTATCGTCACCGGACGTGTTTTGCGCAGTCGATCATTCATGATCCTGAAGTGCTGATTTTGGATGAGCCCACCGATGGGTTGGACCCGAACCAGAAGCATGAGGTGCGCAGCATGATCAAGCGGATGGGCGAGAACAAGGCGATCATCTTTTCGACGCACATTCTTGAAGAAGTGGAGGCAGCCTGCTCGCGGGCGATCATCATTGATCGGGGTCGGGTGGTGGCGGATGGAACGCCGGCGCAATTGAAGGAGCGCAGTCCGAATGCGGGCAGTTTGCGGGTGGTGATTCGGGGAGCGAGCGGTGGTTCGATCAAGGAGGAGATCTCCAAAACGAGCGGGGTGCAACGGGTGGAAGCGATTGAAAGCACTGAAACAGGGCTGGTGGCGAGAGTGCTGCCGGGCAAGACTCAACAGGGTGGTGATGTGGCGGCAGCGATCGCGGGATTGGCAGTGGCCAAGAACTGGAAGCTGCAAGACTTGCATCAAGAAGAGGGACGGCTTGATGAAATCTTCCGTTCGATCACACGCTCGGACACGGTCGCCTGATTGGCGACTTTTGGATCTCTTTATCTAACTTTTAATCATTCGATCTTCTCATGAATCAAAACGACATTCAGAAAGTATGGGCTCTCTATAAGAGGGAGTTCCTGAGTTACGTGAATTCGCCGGTGCTCTACGTCATCCTGGTGATCTTCCTGTTGGCGACCATGGGGTTTGCCTTTTTGTTCGGGCGTTTTCTGGACAGCAACAATGCATCATTGGGGCAGGCGTTTTTCTTTTGGCATCCATGGATTTATGTGGTGCTGGCTCCGGCGGTGGGGATGCGGTTGTGGTCTGAGGAGCATCGTTTGGGGACGATCGAGCTTCTCTTGACGATGCCGATTTCACCCTGGCATGCGATTTTGGCGAAGTTCAAGGCGGCGGCGACGGTTTGGTTCATTGCGTTGGCGTTGACGATGCCGATTGTGTTCACGGTGTTTTATCTTGGGGAGCCGGACCGGGGTCCGATCATCACGGGATATGTGGCGAGTTACTTTTATGCCTTGGGTTGCCTGGCAGTGACTTCGGCTGTGAGTGCGTTCACCCGCAGCCAGGTGGTTTGCTTCATTGTGTCGGTGGCGGTGTGTTTGACGCTGACGTTGATTGGTTATCCCGGGATTGTGGATTTCGTGGTGAACGGGCTTCCTGGTTGGGGTGAAGCAGTCGTGCGGTTCATCAGCTACCTTAGCTTCATGGATCACTTTTATGAGATGTCGAAAGGCATCTTCGTGGTGCGGGATGTGTTGTATTTCATCTCGGTGATCGTGGTCGCGCTTTTGGTGACGGCCTCAGGTCTGCGGTCCAAGCGCGCTTAACTTCCGTTCGTTTTTTAACTCAACCTCTTTAGCCAGACTCATCCGATTATGAGCAGCTCCAAAACTACCTCTACTTCCTCTGCTGTTGGTTTCACCACCTTGCTGGTGATCGCCATCGTGTTTGTCATCAACTACATTGTTGGCGGGCTTGGGCTCGGCAATTTCCGAGTCGATGTGACCGAAGACAGTCTTTACACGCTGTCGAAGGGAACCAAAAACATCCTTGGACGCATCAATCCGGACAAGCCGGTGACGATTCGTTATTATGTGAGTTCCGATGAGCGGGTGATGCCGCCTGTATTGAGCACGTATTCACGCAACGTTCAGGACTTGTTGTTTGAGTTCCAAAAGGCGTCGAATGACAATGTGGTGTTCGAAAAGCTCACACCGAATCCGGATACGGATGAGGAGGACAAGGCGCGTGAGGATCAGATTCAGGGAATGCAGGTCAACTCTGAAGGAGACAACATTTATTTGGGACTCGCGATTCAGAGTGGATCGCAGAAGGAAGTGATTCCGTTCCTGAATCCGTCTGAGGAGACGAAGCTGGAGTACGATGTGGCTCGGGCGATCAACAAGGTTATTTCGACGAAGAAGCCGATCATTGGGGTGATGTCTTCGATGCCGGTTCAGGGGTCGCCAATGTTCCAGTTCCAACGTCAGCGCGGGCAGGAGCCATGGGCGGTGATTCAGCAACTGCGGTTGGATTACGAGGTGCGGGATGTGGAGATGTCGGCAACGAAGATCGACAGCGACATCTCAGTGCTGGTGGTGATTCACCCTGGGGACATTTTGCCAACCACGGAGTATGCGATTGATCAGTATTTGCTGAAGGGTGGTCGCTTGCTGGCGTGTGTGGATCCGTTGTGCTGGATTGGGCAGTCTTACAATGGACAGCAGAACCCGATGACGGGTCAGTCGACGGTGGTGGCGAAGACTTCTGATTTGCCGAATTTGCTGAAGGGTTGGGGAGTGGGTTACAGCCCGAATGAGGTGGTGGCGGACATGTTTTATCGCGGAACGTTGATGGGGCGTCAGAATCCGACGGCGTTGCAATTGCCAGCGGGAGCGATCAATCGTTCCAACCCGATCACGGAGAGTTTGCAGTCGATGACGATGGTTTCGGCTGGGGCGTTTTCTGCGCCAGCGGCGGGTGGGCCGACGGCGGAAATTTTGTTGGAAAGTTCGGAGCAAAGCAGCGGGATTGATTTGGCGACGGCGGAGAGTTTGCGGACGGAATCGTTGAAGGAATTCACGGCGAGCGGGCGGAAGAAGGTGTTGGCGATGCGATTGAGCGGGACGTTTAAGACGGCGTTTCCGGATGGTCCGCCGCCTGCTGCGGTTGGAGGGGCACCTGGAGGAGGCATGCCGCCTGGAATGCCACCGGGGATGCAGGGTTTCCCTGGGATGATGCCACCGGGAGCGCGTGAGGGCGGTGGGGCGCAAACGGATCCGGCAGCGCCAGCGGCGACGGCGACGACTGAGCCTGTGGCGGCGGCTGCGCCGAGCGCGCCAGTTGCGCCAGCGGCCCCGGCTGTCGAGGCGACGGCACCGGCTGCAGCGGCGACGGCCCCTGCTGCGCCTGTGACTCCTGCGGCTCCAGCCGCTCCCGCTGCACCGGCTGGTGAGGCGAAGACGGAGGCGGCTCCGGCGGCGCCTGCGAAGCCAGCGTTGCCACCGGATCATGTGGCGGAGTCGAAGGGGGATAGCAGTGCGGTGATGTTGTTCTCGGACGCTGACATGTTCTATGATGCGTTTTGTTTGAGCCAGGATCAGATGACGGGCACGCTGGTGGCGATCAATTCGAACCTGCCGATGTTCCTCAATGCGATCGAGCTTTTGAGTGGTGGCGGTGATTTGCTGGCGGTTCGCAGCCGTGCCAGCACGCAGCGGCCGTTTGTGAAGCTGGATGAGATGCGCGAGAAGGTGGAGGTCGAATTCAGGCCGAAGCTGCAAAGTCTGGAGAAGCAGCTCAATGACACGGTGCAGCAGATTGGCACGATGAAGGTGAAGACGGATGCGAAGACGCGGACGTTGATTCTTGATCCGGAGCAGCAGAAGCAGTTGGCGGATTTGCAGGCGACTCAGGCGAAGATCAGCAAAGAAGTGCGTGAAGTTCGCAAGCAGCAGAATCGCGAGATCGACTGGATCAAGTTCACTTTGAAAATGCTTAACATTTTGCTGATGCCACTGATCGTCATTGCGGTTGGTCTCATTCTGGCCATGCGCCGCCGTTCCGCGACGGCTGCGCGATAACTTTCCACTCAAACCTTTTGAATTCCAAACTCTGACTTCCTGAGATTGTCATGAAGAAATCCCTCCTCCCCCTCATCGTGCTTGCCGGACTGGTTGGTCTGGCCGTCGTGACCAAAAACAAAAAAGAGGCGAAGCTCTCGGAGAACGTGCGCCGAGGCGTCGTCACTCGGGAGTTCCTGCTGCCCGATCTTGATGTGAATGCGATCAAGACGGTCAAGATTAAGGACAAGAACGGGCAGGTGACGCTGAAGCAGGGTGCGGATCAGTGGGCTGTAGAAGAGCGTTCGGGATACGCTGTGGATTTTGGCAAGATCAGCCAGTCGCTGATGGCGCTGCGTGAGACCAAGATCGCGGGCAAGCAGTTGCTGGGCGAGGGAGCTTGGAAGGATGAGAACGTGTTGGAACCCGCGGAGGGGGTGACCGAGGGCACGGGGATCTTGGTGAACCTGTTGGATGAAAAAGGGGGCGAGGTGGCCAAGGTGATTATTGGTGGGGATGTGCAGGTTTCAGGGGGTAACAGCCCGCAGATGGGGCAGTCGCCTCAGAAGCTCATCCGATTGCCGCAAGATCAGGGCATTTTGTGGATGGTGGCGACGGATGTGGGGTCCCTGGTGGCGAAGCCGGAAGAGTGGTTGGACAAGACGTTTGTCGCGGTGCAGGACATGGCGACACTGACGGTGACGGCACCGGTGGCGGAGGATTCGTGGAAGGTCAGCCGTGCTTCGAAGGATCTGACGGATTACACGTTGGAAGGGCTGAAGGAGGGTGAGGAGTTTGACACGGCGAAGCTGACGCTGGCGAGTTTGCTTTCGACGGCTTCATTCAACGATGTGAAGCCGAAGTCTGAGGCGGGCGAGTTGCTGAAGAACTCGAGCAAGGCGGTGATCACGACATTTGACGGATTCAGTTATGAAGTTCAGGTGGCCAAGCAGTCGAAGGACGGGGCGGACAAGTATTTCATGACGGTGGCGGTGAAGGCGGATCTGCCGAAGGCGCGCACTCCAGGCAA
>Ga0164293_10001340_pt1 | contig 20440 bp, 23 predicted proteins | sample GEODES118metaG_FD_111487 | JGI IMG/M metagenome (GOLD analysis project Ga0164293, IMG submission 111487) | Eutrophic lake water microbial communities from Lake Mendota, Wisconsin, USA - GEODES118 metaG | ecosystem: Environmental > Aquatic > Freshwater > Lake | place: USA: Lake Mendota...
ATCACAGCACACGATGGTTTCACCCTTCACGATCTCGTCACCTATCAAGAGAAGGCCAACCAAGCCAATGGCGAGGGAAATCGTGACGGTTCGGATCACAACCGGTCGTGGAATCTCGGCGTAGAAGGTGAGAGTAAGGACGAGAAGGTCAACGAAGTGCGCCATCGTTTGAAGAAATCACTCCTAGCGACGCTCGTCCTCTCATCTGGAGTACCGATGATCTCAATGGGAGATGAACTCTCGCGGAGTCAAGCAGGGTCGAATAACGCCTACTCATTTGATGCGAAACTCGAGGTCAGGAGTAGCGAGAACTTCAATGGTGGCCAGTTCCTGACTTGGAAACCGCCGGAACGAGAGCGCGACCTTACGGACTCACTGCGCTCTCTCATCAAGATTCGAAAGACCTTCATGGTGGAGCGAATCTCGGACTTCTTCACCGGAAACCTAGACCTCGCAACGAGGCGAAAGGACGTCGCCTGGTTTCGACGGAACGGAATGGAGATGGATGAGGTGAATTGGCACCAAGGAGATCGCAGGTATCTCGCTGTCTTCATAGAAGCGAGCACGGAGCAAGGGCTTCTACTCTTCCTCAACGGAGATCTCGCTGATCATGAATTCACCTTGCCGGATGATCGCTGGGGAGATTTCTACCGCTCACTCTTCGATTCATCGGTCGCAGATGAACACTTCACGCCACTGATCAAGCGTCCAGGTGAGAGATCAATCGTCCTTGCCCACGGCGCGCAGATCTGGTTGGTCCATAAGACCTGAAGAGATCTACTCTGTCTCGAAGGTTGCAGTGACGGTCGCCGTCACCGTCTTCTCAATCGTCGAAGTGTCGTAATAGCCCCCCGCAGCGGTATCCACTGAATCAGGTGAGGTGACTTGGAACGGCCCGCTTCGCACTGCGATAGCGACTCCTACCTTGCCACCCGTCGACTCGACGATCGCCTTGGCGCGCGACTGTGCATCGATCATCGCCTCCTTGAGAAGTTCCGGACGAAGGTCTTTGAGGGAGGAGATGTAGTAGTTCGGACCGAAGTTATTGATCTGCACTCCGCGTTCAAGGAGTGCTCCGATTCCATTGCTCATCGATGCGACGAGATTGACATCGGTAGAACGTACGGTGACTGGACGTTCGGCACGGTAACTGAGGATGCGACCCGTGGAGTTGCCATTGACCCACTCTTCGTTGCCGTATGTCGCAAGTGCGCCGAGTTGGATCGCCTCGGTGGGGAAACCACCTTCTTTGAGGTAAGCAACCAATTGATCCATGTCATCGTTGACCGACTTGACCGAAGCGGAGAGCGTCGGCGAAGTCGCATTGACATTGAGCGACCAGACTGCGTTATCTGCGGTCGCATTGACTCGTGCTGACCCGGTGACCGATATCCCGGTCTCACTCCTGGCCGCGAAACCATTCCCCACCTGATTGAGTCCAAGCGCAAGGGCGACGGCCAAGATCGCGGCGGGGATCGATAACGCCAGCGAAGACCTCAACCCAGCGGCTCCGTTGGAGCTCTCATTTCCGTTCATGGGCGTACTCCGTTCATGGACAAAGGCTAGCCCCGCTCCCTCACGTGGACGGCTGGTTTTAGTGTGAATCGCATGAGGGTAGGCTTTGCGCCAGTCCAACGCTTATCAGTACCGGCTTCATTGCTTCTGCATTTGATCGGTTCAGCTGTAAAACGGAAAGACTGACAATCTCGGATTGCGAGGTTGTCCAAACCGAAAGAAGAAGGAAGAAAATGGCAACAGGTACAGTTAAGTGGTTCAACTCTGAGAAGGGCTTCGGCTTCATCGCCGTAGACGGTGGCGGACAAGATGTATTCGTCCACTACTCCGCTATCCAAGGAAATGGATACAAGAGCCTCAATGAGGGACAGCCAGTGACATTCGAGATCGTCCAAGGTCCTAAGGGTCCTCAGGCAGATCAGGTAGTCCCTAGCTAGTCGATCACTCTGTCAGACAATGGCCCGGAGAGAAATCTCCGGGCCATTGTCATTTCTCCACACTTTGGAGATCTCACTTCTTGGGCTCCTTCGGCATCTCTCCCATTTCGGCCAATCTCTTCATCACCTGCTTGCGCGGTGAACGCATCTCGCCCTGCTCCCAAGACTTCAAGAAGTCAAAAGGAGAAACCACCCCTCTTCGCACCCACCAAATCCCATCTTCGGTCGGCCATGAGATCCCGAAGTGGAGATGTGGCGGAGTGCCACGAGCACTTCCGCTCGTTCCAATCTCGCCTAATTTCGTCCCCGCCACCACGCGCACGCCAGGAATGATTCCCCTTGCCACGCTACGCAAATGAGATCCGTAGTAACGAACGCCATCGTCCCCGAGAAGTGCTACAAACTTCCCGCCTCGGGTGGAGCCGAGATTCTCGCGTCCGCTCCACTTATCTTTACGTGAGACCTCGGTGACGACACCATCGACGGGAGAGACGAAAGCGCAGCCTTCCTTTGTGAAGATATCTGCAGCTGGATAGTCATGGTGATATCGGGAGTACGTGCTCTTGCAATCGGTCACCGGGAAGAGGTATCGCATCTCCGATCCTTGCGCCGAGAATTGTGGACTGACCAAGTAAACGACGAGGAGAAGGGTGATGAGACGCCTCACAGCAGCGCACCCCGATCGAGTTTCGCCGTGACCATCATGTGAGGCACCGTTAGCGCCCAAATCACAACGAGGAGCAGCCAGAGGAAATCGTCGCTGAAGTTGTTCTCGCCGAAGAGGACAAGGCCTGCCGCCACGATCAAGGTGCCAAAGAGCGCAGGAGTACCTGGAATGACTGCACTTCGAAGCGCTCTTGGGGCGTCCCCTCTCTCGTAAGCATCTTGCGATTTCCTCAGATTCAAGGTCAGCCGAGCCGTATGCCTCATGGCATGCCAAGTCCCGAAGTAGACCGCGAATGCAATGAGTGGCGGGGAGAGAATCGCCAGGAGTCCAAGAAGGATGAGATCGAGCGCATCGCGCTCTCGTTTACTCACCAACTGCGCAACGATCGCGGTCACTAGAAGTGCGATCGCAACCCAATAGAAGAGATCAGCCAATCCACCATCCCAATCGATCAATGTGGGATTGACCGCGGCGAGGGCTTGCGAACTTCGCTCGTTGACCAAGGGAATGACAACGGGAGTGACTCCGCCAGCCAATGCGTAGAGAACCTGAGCTAGTCTCGGTGATCGATCACGTCCAAGAATCCGATCACGCTCTGCCAAGAAGGCGGCATCTCCGATACCGAAGTGGAGAGCACTCATGGCGACTACGAGATAGAAGCCGTAAACATTCCACTCCAAGATCGCCCAGACCGCGATGAGAGCTATTGCAATGTAGACCAAGATGAAGAGCACCATCTTCAGAGGGCGCGACCTTGGCAATGTCACTAGATGATCGAGTGCACCATGAGGGATACCGATGGCGAGAGCAAGGAGTGCGATGACTACCTGCCATCCCATCGATTCGCTCTGGAATAGGAAACCGAAGAGCGTGGAGAGAAGGATCGCGATACCGACAGCGAAGGAAGAGAAGGTGCGGATCCCGTCGAAGACTCTGATTTTGGCAACGGGTTTCGAAGCGCACTCCTTCGACATCATGCCAATGAGGGTAACCGGCAGAGAGCAAATTTCCAGCGTGACGCTTCGTGTCTCACGAAGAAGTGATGGAAGTGAGTGGAACCATTGGGGCATGCCCCGTTACGGCTACCTTGTGATGCTCCTCTTCACGATGGCTGGCTCCTGGTGGCTCGAGTGGGCCTTCAAACTTCGCGTCTTGCGACGTATCGGATTCACTCTGATGACGATTCTTCCCATCTCTGCCTTCTTCGTCCTATGGGACTGGATTGCGATTCATTCCGGTCATTGGGACTTCGACTACTCGCAGACCTTGGGGCTAGAACTTGCCTTCGGGCTTCCGCTCGAGGAATACCTCTTCTTCATCATCATTCCGTTAGCGATCATCCTCACCTATGAAGGTGTCACACGCCTCAAGCCGCAGTGGCGAGATCGCCACAATGAGGAGCGTGCCTCGTGACCTACACAGAGATCACTTCGCTCGCTCTCATCATCGTGGTCTTGGTCGATATCTTCGTCTTCAAGACCTCTATGCTCACCACGCGTGGCTTCTGGGCAAGCTATGCGATCGTCCTTCCCTTCCAACTTCTCACCAATTGGTGGCTGACATCGAACGAGATCGTCAGCTACTCACCCGATACCATCATCGGTCTTCGAATCGCAGGTGCGCCTATCGAGGACTTGCTCTTCGGCTTCGCGATGATGGTCGGCTTTCTCAGTTTCTGGGTCTATCGAAATGAGAGACGTGCTGCGATTGCGAGTGCGTCAAGATGATTCCGAGCCATTTCACAGTCGATCGAACCTAGGATGAAACAATGAAGAGTTCGACTATTCGCAATCTCGTCCTCGGACTGATCGTCATACTCATCGGCGCGCTCGTCTTCATCGCCTCCCGGGGCGAGAGTTCCCGCTTCGAAGCAGGATCACCCGAAGCTACAGTCCAGTCCTATCTCCGTGCCATGGTCGATCGCGACAACGATCGCGCATTGAGCTACTTCGAGACTGATACGAAGTGTGACTCGTCAGACCTCGATCGACAATATCTCTCCCCTGATCTGACCGTGGATCTCGTCGATACTTCTATCACTGGTGATCGGGCCCAAGTGAAGATGAGGATTCGCTACGCTGACAATGACCTCTTCGGAGGTTGGAGCGAGGACCACAGCATCGGGCTGACTCGAATCGGTGGGATGTGGAAGATCACGGGAGTGCCCTGGCCCCTCTACGAATGTGATGGAGTGAAACCATGATTGCAGGCCTAGCCTCACTGATCATCACTCTGGGCGTGATCGTCCTTGTCGTCCGTCGAATAGCGGTCGGGCGCAAAGGAGGGATCGACTTCGCCGAGGAAGTGAAGGATTTCTTTCAGTATCTCCTCTTGCTCATCTTGATTCTCATCGTCAATTCTGGTCTCTCCGGCCTGATCAATTACGTCTTGGGCTCTGATAAGCGATTGATTGCGAATGAGGATGTTCTCGCACGTGACTCTGCATTCGTAGTCGTAGCCACGCCACTTCTCATCGTGACTGCCCTATGGACGCGTCGTACCTTGGAAAGAGATGATGACTCGAAAGAGAGTTTTGCACTCCTTCTTTACCTCACCGCGATTCAGATCATCGCTTTCGCCTCTTTCGCCACAAGTGGCTATAGGTGGCTCCTTGCGCTGATCGATGACGGAACGGTCTTTGGAGCGGACTTCGGATCGACATTCCTATGGTTGGCAACTCTGGGATTCCACTATCGGATGTCCTCTCACCGCCTTCCCAAGGATCGTGTGCAAGTTCCTTACCTACTGCTCTCTGCGATCTCGCTTGTCGTCAGTATCGTTGCAGCGGCAAGAGTTCTCCGGGCTCTCATGGTCGAGTTCCTCCCCTTCTCGGAGACGATCCTGACCACCACAGGTACGAATGAACTCACCCGTGGTCTTGTCACTGCACTCATCGCGATCCCTACCTGGTACTTCTACTGGTTCACCGATCGCACTCGAGCACATACATCTCAACTATGGAACATCTACCTTCTCCTCGTCGGCGTTGGAGGCTCTCTCGTCGCCACCTTGGTCAGTTCGAGCATCATCTTCTATGACGCCTTGGTCTGGTTCTTCGGCGATACCAACACCAACGCCGCTTGGGTTCATTTCGACCGTATCCCTGGTGCAGTTGGAACATTGATAGCGACACTCATCTCCTTCGCCTACCACTCCAGAGTTCTCGCATCCCATCATGAATCTGAGGAGGGAGAGATCGGAAGGATCTACCGCTACCTCCTCTCTGGGATCGGATTGGCTACCACTTCGGTCGGCGCAGTCACCTTCGTCGTCTCAATCGTCGAGACCTTCGCCCAAGACGATCTACTCGTCGGGCGCTCCCCAAGGAACTCCCTCCTCCTTGCAATCACTCTCCTTGTTGTTGGGCTCCCGGTCTGGCAGATCCTCTGGCGACGAATAAGCCTGCACATCAATCAAGATCCAGAGCGAGAGATCGCTGCTATCTCGCGCAAGGTCTACCTCTTCACAGTCGTCGGCATAAGTGCAATTGCAGTCGTCGCATCAGCCTTGACCATCACAGTCCAGATCTTCCAAGGCCTCTTTGGCGGAGATCTCGGTGGAAGTACCTGGCGTGAGACGAGTTATGCAATCTCCATACTTGTTGTGGGAATTCTTGCTGGACTCTTCCATCTTCACTTCATTCGCCGCGAGCGCGCACTGTCTGGACCCAAATCGAAGACGCACAAATTCCTGCTCATGATTGGACCAGCAGATAAGCCCCTCGCTCGAGAACTGGAAAGATCAACCGGCGCACGAGTGGAGATCTTAGAAAGTCTTGACGGATTGGCCACAGTCTGGGACCGCGAGAAAGTCCGTCTTCTCCTTGCAGAGAACAAGGAGGCGGAACTCGCGCTGATCGCCGACTCAGGTCAGATCAGAGCCATACCGATCAAGCGCTAACCATCCGCTCAACTACTATTGCGTCTGGGGCGGTAGCTCAGTCGGTTAGAGCCCCGGACTCATAATCCGGTCGTCGTGGGTTCGAGCCCCACCCGCCCCACTCCTCTGATCAACCAGGGTGTGTAGAGCGACCCTCGCCTACACTTCTTTTGTGAAATATCGAAGTGCCGCGATAGCTCTCTTGCTTGCGACCTTCACTCTTCTTCTCACACCCGTGAGTGCCAGTGACGGGGTGGAGAAGAAGTTGATTCTGGGAGCACCCACGCCACTCCACTTCTTTGGGAACTTAGTAACCGATCAAGTCAATCTCGACAGTCTCTTCGGGATCATTCCTCCTTGTACTCCATCGACTTCGATGAATTACGCGGATCTTCCTTGCATTCGTGCTCTTCAATATCGCTCGAAAAATTCGGAGAAATGGCTTGATGCGAAATTCACCCAAAGCAGCCTCGCACCTCTCGTCGAGACAAGAGCCACCGAACCAAATGCTGGCAGTGAGCTCAATGAAGTGAGGGGTAGCGATGGTCGTTGGCGTCTCAATGGTGGTTCAGCGAGTCTCTGGGAAGCTCCTTTTCCCGCTGGTGGGGCTTCGGCAACAAATCGCCTCTTCATCGTCGAAGCAACTGTTGCCTCGCGTGTCCTACCCAAGACATTCTCACTGAGTCTCGTTCCGGTGGAGATTACGGCTGAACTAACGAATGACCTCTCTGACGTCAGGCGAAGTCTCTTTCGCCGCATTGCTTTTCCAGAAGGCTATGAGTTTCAGATCGTCATCAAACAAAGTCAGCGAATGCAGCCGTTGCAGTTCGTCACTTCTAGAACCAAGAACGCCAAGCTTGTGAGCACAGCAGGTCCCAAAGTGGCTCTACCTGAGTTCATCTTCAGTGGTGAGCCAAGTCTCCATAGTGTGCTTGAGACAGATCCCTTGAAGTGCTCTGATCCCCTCCTGGTCAAGACCCTCGGGTCACAGTGCAACGCCGCTACAGGTGAGAGGTGGAAGGTCTACCCCTGGGATCGCTCGATCATTGACTTCCTCAGCAGTAGCGCCATCGAGAATTTCCGTGAGAAGTCAACGGTCTCGGACTGGAGCTTTCAGGGTGGTCAGGACACCTCATTGATCTTTGACCTAATCCAAGGTTGCAGTTACACCAATGTCTTCTCTTTGACGGCAACAAATGCTCCGGCGTATCACATCAATCCACCTCGGTGGGACAAGAGTGATTCGTCGCTATCGGTGAAGATTGCAAACACGCATCTGACTGCAGATTCGCAACTGCAGCGTGGATTCTTCTCGATTCAATTGCGCCTTTCGTCCGCAGCCTGCATGTGGGGAATCGATCGCAAGAGCGTGACAGCAAGCGTAGAGATCATCTCGGAGGGTGGCGAAGTGCAGAGTGTCGCCTCCTCCTCGATCAAGATCGATGAAGCAGCCGACCAAGTCTCGATAAATCTTTCAGGCTTCACTTTCTCCAGCCCGACGATCAAGATAAGGCTCGCCGAAAGCAAGTCCAAGAAGGGCATCACTTGCGTCAAGGGCAAACAACGTATCAAGGTGACCTCTGCAAAAGGGCGTTGCCCCGCGGGGTTCAAACGGATCTAGTTCGGACAATTAGTGAGCCTTCCAAGGACTTCCCCCTGAATCTCAGCCATGGCGGTACTACTCTCGCGTCTTGATGAACATACTTTCCATCGACGGCGGAGGAGTCCGAGGACTCATTCCGGGAATGGTCATTGTCGAACTTGAGCGACGACTAGGTAGACCCGTCTCTGAAGTCTTTGACCTCATCGCTGGAACTTCTGCTGGTGGTCATGTTGCGCTAGCTCTTACGGCTCCGGGTCTAGACGGCAAGCCAAAATGGAAGGCGTCAGATCTCGCCGACTTCTACAAAGAAGCCTACGGCCGCATCTTTCCAACCACAGGAAGCAGATTCTTGGGTTCCCTGCGTGGCATCACGGAGGAGCGATACTCGGCAGAAGGTATCGAGTTGGTGCTTGAAGAGATCTTTGGCGATGCCATGTTGAGTGAGGCATTGACCCAAGTCCTCGTCACAGCTTTCGAGGTGGAAAGCGGAGAGCCTCACTTCTTCCTCAGCAGCGAGGCTAAAGAAGAGACTCGCCAGGATCACTTGATGAGTTTCGTGGCGCGTGCGACGAGTGCGGCACCCACTTACTTTGAACCCGCGGCAAAGATTGAAGGTGAGGAGAAGCTCACTTTCATCGATGGCGGCGTCTTCGCCAACAATCCGACTATGTGTGGTTTCGCCCATGCCCAAAGGCTTGGCTTTGACGAAGATGAGATGACGATCGTTTCGATAGGGACCGGAGCGGTCTCACGAGAGTTGGCATACGAGGAAGTCCGCGACTGGGGATTGGCGCACTGGGCTCGACCTATTCTCGACATCACTGCCCAAGCAGGAAACCACGCAATCGATTGGCAGCTCAGTCAGATTCTTCGCAAGGGTCACTACTTCAGAATCCAGCCATTGATCTCCGGAATGCGATCCTCACTCGACGACGCAAGGCCCGAAACGGTTGCTGCTCTCGAAGAGGTAGCGAAGGAAGTCATTGATCGGAATGGGCAAGCTTTGGATCAAATCTGTCGTCTAGTCTCGTAGCGCGCTCGTTATCTGCTCTTCTTGTAACCCGCCGGGCACTTCGCCTTCTTCTTACCCGCCGCGATCGTCACCGTCTTTGATCCTCTCTTGCAGGTTATCGAGGCAATTTTCTTCGTCTCTGGAACCTGCGTCAAAGTCGCCTTGATCACGGGCGCGGAGAAGGTGAAACCAGCAGCAGCAAGTGTGAGGAACCCATTCCGTTCGTTAACCGTAGTCGTTGCCACTTGGTTCTCACCATTGGATGAAAGGACTTCCACCTTGGCTTCTATCGGTGCGGTCGAGAAGCCGTAGTAACAGCGTGCAGTGTCCGAGCGCACGACAAAGGTATAGCGACCGCGGAAAAGGGATCCATCCTCGTTCCTATGAACCCCTGCCACCTTGTAGTCGAGTGAACCCTGTTGGAACTTCGGCGGTCCACTCGCGTAGAGGGGAGCATTGGTGACGACGAGACCATGAAGTTTGCTCTTATCTGCGGAGCAGGGATGTAGGTCACTTCCATCATAGATCGCGGAAGCGAAATTCCAGAGGATGGAGTTGGTCTTCGGTGTGACATTGAATGGGTTCTTGTTCGCAGTGATTGCAACAGGCTTTAGGTTCTCCTCGAAGGCATCGAAGATCTCCCACGAGTCATAGATCTGCCGATCAACGATAGTTCTTGGGTCTTGAAGGAACTGTTGGTAGGTAACGCGCCCGTTTTCACCGTTGAATCGAGCCCTTAGGAATCGTTCGAGCTTGGGATTGCGAGAGATCTCGCTCTTCTCAACGACCGCCTTCAGCGGCGGCACAAAGACAGCGCCTCCAGCGATGCGGACGCGATTGAAGGCAGAATCAAGGCTCGCCACCGAGAACTCAGCATCACTCATTCGACCAAAGAGCCAGCCAGTGCGGCTCCTGTCTTGTCGTAGCGTCAATGCCATCTTCTCATCCCCGGCAAAGTCCGCGGCCTCGATGCAACGATCCTTGAGAGCGAAGAAGGAGCATTCTCCGCTCTTGGGTACGAGAGTCACTGGAATCAGGGATCCCTTGAATTCAATGGTCGCTATCGCACATGGTCGCTCTCCGGCGATGACGAAGTCGCCAACGAATCGCTTCAAGTCACCACAGAAAAATGAGTAGCGAGTCAGTACGTGCGCCATGTATCTCTTGGGTGCGCCGGTGGAATCTTTCTTCTCGCTCTCCCATACCGATACCCCACCACCCGCAGGGACGTCATAGAAGTCATTTGCATTTCGGCCATTGAAGCGAACTGCAGGGATGGGACTACTGGGGCTCTCCTCGAGGAGTTTGAGTCTCTCCATATCGCTTGATGAGGAATTCGAAGTTGATCCCACTTCTACCGCCTCGATGCAGCCACGGTCTGCGGGTGTTGCGCAAGGGCGCATGATCAATTCACCGAGAAGTTGATCGGCATTTGCGCACGCAGGGTCATTCCATGCCGAGCACGTCAGACGCTGATCGATATCAATCGTTCCGGGTTTGAAGGTGAACCCGAAGAGTCTGGATTGGAGCCAGAACCCATACTGGGAATCGGTAAGCGAGAACTCAACGGTCTTTGAACCTTCTGTCGCGCTGCTCGCCTGAGAAGCACTGAGCAGAGGAGTGATGACCCCGAGAAGGATCGGGATCAAAGCCCACTTCATGAGACGAGGAGGGACCATGGGGTGAATCTTGACACCCAAAACGGGGAATTCCCATTTCGTCACGACTCTGATCAGGGAGAGATTTTCGCCCCGACGATTTCGGCGATTCGTCGGTGACCCTCTTCCGAGAGGTGCACTCCATCCAATAGGTAGTTCCTGCCCACCAGAAAGGATCTCTCAAGTTCAATGAACTCGAATGAGTCATTGACATTGGCGCGCACCGCTCGAACTAACCTCCTGTAGTAGCGCTCATAGACGCTTCGTTCGATGAGAAGTCGCATCGTTTGGAGCGACCTATGTTGGATCCACACCACCCGTTTCGCACGCTTCGTTGAGAGAGCGAGGACTGCCTTGACTTGATCCTCTATCTCCCGAATGGAGATCTTCGGCCGATAAGCACCCACGATGAAGAGCAGATACTTGATCGAGTTTCGTAGCCGTAGTCGAACCTGTTTGCTCAACCTAACGCCAAGTCGTCCAGAGAAGCCATGTGGAGGTTGATGGAACGCAGTCTCGTTGTGAAAGTCCATGCCGAATCGAGCTCCGAGCTCTATGACGGGCTTCGGCCAAGCGACGGACGTACCAAGATGGAGGATCAAGATGTCTGCTTGCGGCAGGCTATCGATGAGATCAAGGGAGCGGACCATAGTCAGCCCACCTTGAGACTCCTGCCTCACCTCAGCGTTGAATTGCCGCGCCACGAGAGCGGGCCAAGCAGAATCAGGGTCATCAAGTGCGAAGGCGGTCGAAGCCGATCCCCCAACCACATTTATTGTCATTCGGTAATTCAAGTTGTGACGCTCCTTCGAAATAGAAGTGACTGAATGCATGAGTGGACGCATCAGCCTTCGGTGGAGCGTTTGCATGAAGAGTGGACGGGGCGGACGTGAAGAAGATCGCTTCTACGAAATTGAAATTCTCAAACGTGACTTCACTGAATTCACGTATTGATCCGTAAACGAGAGGACAATCAGGGCAGAGCGTCTTCCTGTATTGGGTCCTGTCCTCATCCTCCGAGAGCATCGAAGCGTCGCCATCATCGCTTTGGAAAAGGCCTCCCTCCGGATCCGAGGCGAGCTCGATGGAGGTCGCGGATTGACCCTGGATCGTCTTCTCGTAGATCGCTTCTGAGAACGCAATCTGGGCATTTGGCGCACCGGTGATATTGCGGGCGAAGATGGCGAGGATGAATAGGGCAAGTGCGAATGAATGGAGGAGGATGCGAATGCCCCGATGAGCCCTCATGCGATAAGTCTCCAAGCAAGACCGTCGTCCACTTCGTGAAACGAGGAGCCAAAGGGCTAAGAATTTGGTGAGAGTTTCGCTCCGAATCCTGCTCTGGGCGAAGTGCCATAGGTCCCAACTACTCTGCGCCAAGCGCGCACTGGCCGATTTCTATCCCTTTTGAGCCAGCCAGATGATTGCGGTGGGCCAACTACTGCATAAAACTGAGCCCATTCGACGGTATTACATCTGTGAGGAGAGCCAGCATGCGGACGAGGGTAGTCAAGCTCACGCTCTCTACCGTCGCATCCGCACTTCTAGCCGCCTCACTCCTTCCGGTCGCCCACGCCACCTCGAACGAAGAAGAGAGATTCCGCGCCGAGGTACCAGCCGAGGATGGCTGGCATGGTGTCAACTTCGATAACTCAATCAAAGGTTGGGGACTGCCCTCCAACATCTTGGCCAGGCTTCCCGGAGACTCGACCATAAACAGCAATGTCGCTTTTTGTAAGACCCTAGAAGATAGCGTGTGTATAAAACCTGGATTGATTCTTCATGTACGAGCCCTTTTTGACCAATGCTCATCTGACGCAGATCGTGATTGCATTGTCTCGTTCGGTGCGACGAAATCTGATGGAACAAAGTTGAAGGGTGAACTCAAGGAGGTCTTCGCGTCACAGAGTGCATATGCGGGAGATCCGAAACAGGGGATCCCCGATGGTGCTGGCGCCTCAATTTGGACTTTGAAGGATGGGAATACTTCACAGGATTACGCCCTCGTTGCTGGCCTAGAACTTCGCGTAAATGGTGCTGCTGAAAGCCGCGCTGCAGGAGACGATTCTCGGGTCAGCCGCGTCAAGATGATCTCTGCCTTGCAACCCGTTGAGCTGGTGAACTCGCCTCGATATAGAGAGGTAACGCAGCAGGTTGTGGACGGGATCAACACGGGAAATGCCTCCTCAATCGGAGAATGCTTTGTTGTTGCCAATGGAAGGTGCGCACTAAGCCAAACATTCGACACATCAATCAATTTTGATCTGACGGTACGAATGAGCAAAGGGGTACCTGGTTGGATGGTGGGCCGGATCCAAGATTTCAAACTAGGCTCAAAGACACTGCCTGACCAAGATGGCTTTGAAATGACCATCTCCGGCAATCCTTCCAAGGTCGGGGCGGTCATTGCATGGAGTAAGTGGAAAGACACAACCTCAGAGGTTCGAAGTCTCTACGCGCAAGGTGTTGACGGATATCAGTGGCGTCCTGGCAAGCAGGTATCAGAAGAGCTCTTGATGCAGGATGGCGAGTCGCGCACGATCCTCACCTACATCAATGAAGCGGGAGAGCGAAGCATCAAGCACTTCAACGCCTGGCTACCCTTGATCTCTGATAAGGCGACTGCGATGCGAACAAGGTGGAATCTACAAACCGTCGAAGATCGAAGTGGCCAATACGATCAGTGCTCTGCAGGAAAAGGCTTGGTTGGTGTCATCAATTCGAATGCATCTGTCTATAGCGATGGTCCACCCACTTTCAACAAGGCGACCGGGACACTCGAGTACAAGGTGGCTGCCCCTCACTACACATCCGATGGAACGACAAAGCACATTGGCAGTTATGACCTCACGATGAGAAGTGATGTAGCGAGATGCCTCTACGGTTTCAGTGACGCGCCGATCACAGCGACCGTCGCAATTGAAAGTGATGGCGGAACGAACATCATCTCCACCGAATCAGTGAGCGAGAGGGACGGATTGATAAAGCTCAGGGCCTCTGGTTTCACATTCTCCAGTCCGACGATCAAGGTGAGACTCTCTCAGGCTGGCACCACTCCCACTCCGTCAGCCACTCCCAGTCCGTCAGCCACTCCCACTCCATCTCAAACCCCAACCTTGAAGAAACCAACGGGGAGTGCAGCAAAGAAGATCACCTGTGTCAAAGGTAAGCAAAACGTGAAGGTCTCAGTGACGAAAGGACGCTGCCCTGCCGGGTTCAAGAAGGGCTAGCCATACCTGAGTTGAAATGAGAGGCGACGCAGCGCTGGCTCATACTTTGTGCGAGTATCCGCACCATGAGCGCTCCACTCAAGCATCGCCGGAAGATCGCACTCGCGACCTGGCGTGCTCCTCGTGAAGCGCGCATCCAAGCGAAGATACAGATCGACCTCACCTCGATCTTGGAATTCCTGGAGAGCAAAAGACATCTCTCCCTCACCTTGACTCATCTCGTCGGTGGGGCGCTTGCTCGAGCAATCGCAGCCCATCCCGAAGTCAATGGCCGCGTGGTCTTTGGAAAGGTGAAGAACTTTCCTCGCATAGATATCTGCTTTGCCGTTGATATTGAGGACGGCACTGACCTAGCCCAATGCCGGGTCAAGGATGCTGATCACAAGACTCTCACTCAGATCGGCCACGAACTCTCTGCAGGAGCAGAACGTCTACGTGCGCGTCTCGATGAGGGATATCAACGCTCTGCTGGATGGGCCCACTACACACCCACCTTCTTGATGCGTCCATTGATGCGTTTCTTCTCGCTTTGGAGTGGCGGACTTGGAAAGTCCCTCTTCGGACAGCCTGGCCACCCACTCGGCTCAGCATTCATCAGCAATGTTGGTCGATTCGAGATGCGTGAGGCCTACCTTGCGCCACTTCCCTTCGCGCGAACTCCCATCTACATGGCGATCGGTGAGATCCACGATGCACCGCTAGCTGTCGATGGTGAGGTCCGAGTTCGCAAGGTCGTAACCATCACCGCAACAGCAGATCACAGGATCATCGATGGTGCACACGCTGGCAAGCTCATCAAGTCCTTCAAGTTCTTTCTCCATCGACCTGCCTTGATGATGGGCTGATCCCTCAACATCAGGCGTGAGAAAATTCCCTCATGCAGATCGGCATCGCACTCTTTCTCACGTTGAACCAAGCGCTTGGGATCAATGTCGATACCGCACCACTTCTCTGTGCCGATCGGATCACTCTTGAGTTGCGCGCGACAGATACAGCGGCAGGGTGTCTTGAGAATGAGCGCTCACTCGGTTCTACTCCCATAACAAAGGCAAAGAAGGACCCGGTTGCCCTCCATCCGAAGGTGAAGTTGCGATTCGATGTGGCTCAGAGAGAAGCGTCGAAGGTGGGAGTTGCGCTCTACATCGCTTCTGGATTTAGAAGTATTGAGCGACAGAAGTTCCTCTTCGAGAGAGCGATAAAGAAGTATGGAACGGAGACCGAAGCGGCTAAGTGGGTCCTTCCGCCCTACATCTCTCACCATCCAATGGGATTGGCCATCGATGTGAACTATCCCAACGATCCAACTGGAGCAGCATGGTTGGAGAAGAATGGCTGGAAGTTCGGCCTCTGTCGTGTCTTCGACAATGAGTGGTGGCACTTTGAAGCGACAACAGCACCAGGAACACCTTGTCCGCCCCGACTTCCTAATGCGTTGGCCTTCCTCATCAACGACTGAGTTACGGATTCCGCACATTCTCATCTGGGCCGATTAGCGCTCAACGCTCCACGCGTTGTTCGGATGTAGAACAAACTCATTCTGCAAAGTGATTGACTCCATGAGTGGTGCTTCTTAGGCTCACCAACCTGCACGTCATTCGATGGCGCGCTCACTTATCTTGAAGGAGTTGATGAAGCAGACCATGGCCGAAGCCCTCTTGCAGATCAAGAATGTGACGAAACAGTTCGGTGATCATGTAGTCCTCAAGGATGTGAACCTTGAGATTGCAAAGGGTGAGGTGGTTTGCATCATCGGCCCGAGCGGATCCGGTAAGAGCACACTCCTTCGCTGCATCAATTTCATCGCGCCACCAGACCAAGGAGAGATCGTCTTCGAAGGGAGGAGTTGGAAGAAGTTCCACTCCGCATTCAATATCTTCGCAAATCGAAAGTACGAAGCACAATTGCCACAATTACGCTCCGAGATCGGTATGGTCTTCCAGCACTTCAATGTCTTCCCACATATGACTGCGGTCGAGAACGTGATGCTCGGTCTCACGAAAGTCCGCGGTAAGGATCGAGCTACTGCGCGAAAGAGCGCCGAACAAGCGCTCAATCAAGTAGGGCTTGGAGACAAGATCGATCAATACCCTGAGAAACTCTCCGGCGGACAAAAGCAGCGCGTGGCGATCGCACGTGCGCTGGCGCTCAATCCAAAAGTGATGCTCTTCGATGAAGTGACATCAGCACTTGATCCAGAACTCGTCAGCGGAATTCTCGACGAGATGCGACGGCTTGCTCGTGAGGGTATGACCATGGTCGTCGTCACCCACGAGATGAACTTCGCCTTCCAGGTAGCCAATCGCATCGTCTTCATGGATCAAGGAAAGATCGTCACCACCGGCACTCCGGATGAGATTCGCAACACCACCGACCCACGGGCTCGAGCCTTCCTGAGCTCGATCCTCGGATAACAGAGGGAGCGATGGACGGTTACATCTATAACTGGAACGTGGTCTGGCAATCGATGCCCGAGCTCCGCCAGGGATTGATCATCACCCTCCAGATCTCGATTGTGGGTATGGCGCTTGCAATTGCCTTTGGCCTCATCTTCGCAACCGGTCGGCTTAGTCAATATGGCTACATCCGCAAGATCTCTGTCGGAGTCGTCGATGTCTCAAGATCGATACCGCTCTTTGTACTCCTCTTCTGGATCTACTACGGGCTCTCGCTGAAGTTCTCGATCAACCTCACCGCATTTCAAGCAGGAGCCATCGCGCTTGGCATCACTGGTGGGGCCTACATGGCAGAGGTGTTCCGTGGCGGCATCAATGCAATAGATCTTGGTCAACGGGAAGCTGCGCTTGCTATCGGATTGACGCAGTCGAAAGCCTTCTTCCTCGTCATCTTCCCGCAAGCGATTCGTATCATCGTGCCGCAGGCAGTCAATGTCTATGTAGGGCTTCTCAAAGGTGCGACCATCGTCTCGGTCATTGGTGTCGCGGACATGATCTATGTGGCGCAATACGTCTCACTCAATTCCTTCACACCATTTGAGATGTATTCAGCGGTCGGAATCGCATTCATCGCCTTGACCGTATCTGTTGCTGGCCTTGCTTTCCTCCTTGAGAAGCGCCTCAATCAAGGGAGGGCACGTGGATAACGCTCAGCCCTTCTTCGACTTCGGCCCCATCTGGGAATCTCGTTGGCTCCTCTTAGAGGGATTTGGCATCGCGATGTTCTCGGCGGTTGCTGGCATCTTCTTTGCCATCGTCCTTGGTCTCATCGTCGCGCTGATGAGACTCTCTCGATTCAAAGTCTTGCGTGGCATCGCTTTCGTTTACACACAACTCTTCCGCGGGGTACCGCTCTATGTCTTGATTCTCTGGATCTATTTCGGATTGGTCTACGCCGTCGGAATCGATATCCCCCGCATTCCTTCCGGAATCATCGCTTTGGCCTTGCTCAATAGTGGCTACCTCTCAGAGACTTTCCGATCCGGAATTCTCGCGATAGACAAAGGACAACGTGAGGCTGGCGAGGCGCTCGGGCTGAAGAAATGGGAGGTCACTCGTTACATCATCCTCCCCCAGGCAGGCCGCATCGTCGTACCCCCAACCGGAAACCAATTCGTCGATGCGATAAAGGACTCTGCCATCTTGAGCATCATTGGAGTACCAGAATTGATGAAGATCGCGCAGGAACAAGCGAACCTCTTCTACCGACCTTTCGAGTTCTACACCGTCGCAGGATTGATGTATCTCGTTGCGGTGATGCTCGTCTCACGTGGAGTCTTCATGCTCGAGGGTCGACTTGCCCGCTACTCAAGAAGTAAGGGCCATGATGAATCTTCCGAGACCGCACCATCGGCTTCGGAGGTAAATAACTGATCCGAGCGGATCAGTGAAGTACAACTGAATAAGGATTCGAACGGATATCAGTTCGGAGCAGCAGTGAATCGAGAGTGACATCGGGTCAATCTCGATACCTAGGAGGAAAGAAGGAAACATGGAAGAGAAGACCACATCGGTTGACTCCGCCGTCGACGTCAAGGCGGATCGCCGTGGTTTCATGAAGGGCGCGGCAATCGCCCTCGGTGCAGGTGCCGTTGGCGCGCTGACACCAAGTTCTGCAGGTGCAGTGACTGCAGAGCCACCAGTAGCTCGCGCTGATGGCGATTCACTCCTGCAGAAGATCATCTCATCAAAGAAGATCCGTTTTGGTGTCGATCTCGGGTTCCCTCCATTGCAGTACAAGACTTCCAATGGAACACCTACTGGTTACATCGTCGATCTCTCCACGATGCTCGCTCAATCACTCGGTGCGACCATCGATTGGGTCGAGGTTCCATTCGCGAACCTCTTCGCACAGCAAGCAGCGGGTCGATTCGACATGTCCGGTATCTCAGCGACCATTCGCCCAGACCGCGCACAACGCGTGCTCTTTGCAGGGGCGCCATCGTTCGTTGAGTCGAACGTGGTCCTCTTGAAGCCAGGCGCTGGCATCAGCCGCCTCAGCCAGCTCAACAGCAGCAATGTCACCATCGCTGTCGTCGTTGGTTCATCACAAGAGGCAGCGGCAAAGATCCTCTACCCACGTGCCACCCTCAAGCGCCTCACCAACCAGGAAGCGCTCGCAGATGTTGCAGCAGGTCGTTCCGACTGCATGATCGTCGGAGAGTTCTCTGTCGCAGGTGCGATCAAGGCGAATCCAAACGTCAAGGTCTTGAAGGGCGATCCTGTCTTCGTTGACGAGAATAGCTACTTCATGCCTCTTGGTGAGCACGAACTCAAGCACTATGTCGATACCTGGCTTCGCTACCAGACTTCACATAATGAGCTCGGCGCACTCTGGGACAAGTACATTGGAACCGATGCTCGCAAGCTCGGTCTCAAGACTGTCTCCATCTACTCACCTTGGAAGGGCAAGTAGTCCTTCTCGGCAAGCATCAACAAAAGGCCCCCGAAAGGGGGCTTTTTGTTTTGCCTGTTGAACATCACAACACAATCTCAAGACTGGTCTTATGACCTAAGTGACTCGGTATTGCCTGAGATGCACCCGTATCTTGATTGCTGTACACGAAGCAGAGATACCTAGGAGGCAAGAGATATGAATGGAAGAAGAATTGGCGTAGTGGCCATGATCTTGATGATCGCTGGAGCAGCAATGGTTCTCGCAGGAGGCGCCACATACGCGATGGTCTCGAGTCAACTCGAGGCTGAACGCATCACCGTGAGTGAGGATGCTGCTCGCTTGGCAGGGCAAGCGGTGACAGGACCGTTCACTGCATACCAAGAGGCTCTGATTATCGAGAAGCACGCCTTGGAAGCAACAGGCGGAAAAACTTATGCGCAACTCGACCGCGAGGACCCACTCCGCGCCGTCGCGATGGATGGATCACTTCTGAGAGCATCTCTCTTCACATCCGTGGTCGCATTCGGTCTCTCAGCCCTGGTCATCATCTCAGGAGTGATCTTTCTCCTTCTCGGCTGGGCGCTTAGAGGTGTATCGGATAGGAACTTCGCCAATATCTAGCAGCGGAGATATCCATAACCTGAGCGTCTAGGAGTTCCAGGCGCTCAGGGCCACTTCAAGCCCTCTTCCATAGGTTCCTGTTGAGATGCCGATAGCCTTTGGACATGCATCCGCTGACACCATTGCGCTGGATGAGCTACATGCTGATCGCATTGGGGCTCATCAACTGGCGCTATCAGTCAGCCGAGCCTGGAACCTTCAACAATTCAATGGTAATCATCGCCATCGGCGCCATCCAACTCATTGCTACTTTCGTACCCCAAGTCTCCACTTACTTCACTCGCCCACCACTGAAGTTCATAGCGTGGATCGTCTCAGTTGGTGCGGTTCTCTTCGCAATCATCAATTGATCAAGAGTCACTGAATATGATCGATCTCGTTGAGCTGAAAAGTCGTTGGAATGACGTCCTCGATCTACTTGAAAGGTCGAATCGCATTGCATGGCTTGCCTACTTCGATGGCAGACTCTCCGGTCTCTCTGAAGGAGAGTTGACGCTCGATTTCAGTGATGCCGCGAAGCTTGCCGGTGACCATGACTACACATATGTGAGGAAGAACGAGCATCGCAAAGCCCTCGAAGATGCGATCAAGGAGGTGACCGGTGAGGAGATCAAGGTTGTTGAGAGCTAGGAGTCTGGCACTCCTTCCCTTGCTTTTTGTCGCGTCACTCCTGCAACCCCCTGCTCACGCTGCCACGTCTTCGACCTTCTTCGTCACGCAGACACCGAGTATCGGAGCACCGCTCGTCTCAATCCACGGTGTCGTAAGGCCCGCCGTTGCGGGGGCAGCGATACGTATCCTGACTAAGGATGGGGATCGCTGGATCGACTCCGGACTTCGAGCAAAGACAAGTTCGCTAGGAACATGGAAAGTCAGAACGACGGTCGAAGAGGCATCGAAGGTGGATTTCAAGGCAGAGATCGACTATCAATCCCGGACCTTCACGACATCGGAACGATCCTTGACG
>Ga0164293_10001341_pt1 | contig 20434 bp, 15 predicted proteins | sample GEODES118metaG_FD_111487 | JGI IMG/M metagenome (GOLD analysis project Ga0164293, IMG submission 111487) | Eutrophic lake water microbial communities from Lake Mendota, Wisconsin, USA - GEODES118 metaG | ecosystem: Environmental > Aquatic > Freshwater > Lake | place: USA: Lake Mendota...
GGCCCTCAACGGCCGGGAAAGGGGGATAGTTGTCGGGACGACTTTCGGCATCGTAGCCCCCCGTGGGAAGCGGGGCCATGCGACGAAGATGAAACGGTCGAACCGGAGGAAAGGTGCGGGCTGGTTCCTGTTTGGGGTCCTACCACCCCGACGACGATAGGGTACGAGTGGAGGCGATTCGTCGCATTTCCATGTCCTGAAAAGACTTGTGACTTCCGGTCAGGAAGTTCCGGGGGGCGGCGGTGAGTCGTCCGACCGGGGGGACGGTGGGTGTTTCGGCAAGTCGGGAAGCATGGGTCGAGGCTGCCGGTGCAGCGGCGAAAGGGCGTTGGAGCGTTGCTCGAGGAGCGTGGCATGGTGATCGGGAATAGCGAGGGATCAGGCGGTGGAGAGGCGTCCATGGGGCGCCGTGCCAGCGCCCTTCCCCCACCGGCGGTGCGGCGCGCACCCCGCAGGCTACAAGCCCCCCGACTTCCCCCGGCCGTCGCGGCGACATGCCCCGCGGATGGATCGACTTCCGCACCCGCGCCCGACGATGGAGGCGCGGCGTTCCTCCGACAACTCGAGTCCCAACGCCTCCGACATGAGGCCGAGGTCGCCGTCCTCCGCCGCGAGGTGCTCGAGGCCCGCAAGGCCGCGACGCTCGGGGAATTGCTCGGCACCACCACGCACGAGTTCAACAACGCCCTGACGACGATCCTCAACTACGCAAAACTCGGGCTTCGCCACCGTGACGCCCCGACCCGCGACAAGGCGCTCGAGCGGATCCTCTCAGCCGGCACCCGGGCAGCGAAGATCACCGCGAGCGTTCTGGGAATGGCACGCCGCGGCACGACGCGGATGGAACCGGTGCAACTCGAGACGCTCGTCGAGGATGCGCTTGTGCTCCTCGAACGGGAGATGACGAAATACCGGGTGCAGGTCGAGCGGGAGTACGCGCCGGTGCCCCAGGTGACGGCCAATCCCGGGCAGATTCAGCAGATTCTCCTCAACTTGCTCGTCAACGCCCGTCAGGCGATGCCGCAGGGGGGGAGGCTGATCATCCGACTCTCGCACGAGCCGGAGGGGGGATTCGTCGATCTGTGCGTCCGCGACACCGGCTGCGGGATGACCCCCGAGGTGATGCGGAGGATGTTCGAGGCCCATTTCTCCACGAAGAGCGGTCCCGACGAGACCGGCAAGGGGGGCACGGGGCTCGGGCTCTCGGCCTGTCGTGAGATCGTCGAGGCGCATCGGGGCAGGATCCGCGTCGAAAGCGCTCCCGGAAAAGGGACGGCGATCACGATCCGCATCCCACGCGCAAGCCCCCCGCAGCCCGCCGGCGGCTGAGCGCCGGTCGGCCGTGTGGCGGCGCGCGGCTGGCCCCGATCCGACGACGACACACTCCCATTCGTGGGCTCGGGGGGAGTGAATGCCTACAATCGGCATCGACACCCGGAGACCCGTCGATGCCAAACGCCGACCCGCGCGCCCCTGCCCCGATCGATCCGCGCTCGCTGCCGCGGTCCCTCGCTGACCTGCGTGCCGCCGGCTGGCGGAGCAGGACGGTCAAGGAGGAGGTGCGGGAGAACTTCCTCCGGGCGCTCGCCGACGGCGCGGAACTCTTTCCCGGGATCATCGGCTACGACGACACCGTCATCCCCGAGATCGACATCGCCCTCATCGCCGGCCACGACATGCTCTTCCTCGGTGAGAAGGGGCAGGCAAAGAGCCGGGTGATGCGGCTCCTCGGCCGCTTTCTCGACGAGTGGATCCCCTACCTCGACGATCCCGCGATCCCCCTCCACGACGATCCCTTCAAGCCGATCACGTCGGCGGGCCGGGCCCTCGTGGCGGGGCGTCCCGAGGCCGAGGTGCCGATCCGCTGGTGGCACCGCTCGGAACGCTACGCCGAGCGGCTCGCACCGGGCACGAAGTTCGCCGACATCATCGGCGAGATCGATCCCGCGAAACTCGCGGGCGGCACGAGCATGGCCTCCGAAGAAGCGCTTCACCTCGGCCTCATTCCCCGGATGCACCGCGGCATCTTCGCCATGAACGAGTTGCCGGAGCTCGACGAGCTGGTGCAGGTGGGGATGTTCAACATCCTCGAGGAACGCGACGTCCAGATCCGTGGCTACCCGGTCAAGTTCGACATCGACGTGATGCTCCTCTTCTCCGCCAATCCCTCCACGTACAACCGTTCGGGCAAGGTGATTCCGCAGCTCAAGGACCGGATCGGCGCCGTCATCCACACCCACTATCCCCGCGAGCGTTCCCTCGGCATCCAGATGCTCGAGCAGGAGGCGGGCGTCGAAGGGGGGCAGGCGTGGCCCGTGCTCGTGCCGCCGTTCATGAAGGAGATCATCGAGCAGATCACGATCGCCGCCCGCGCGAGCAAGCACATCGACCAGCAGTCCGGTGTGAGTGCCCGGTTCTCGATCGCCAACTACCGGACGATGGTCGCAAGCGCCCGCCACCGTGCCGTGCGGCTCGGCGAATCGCCCGCCGTGCCGCGGATCAGTGACCTCGGGCACCTTTATGCCTCGAGCCTCGGCAAGCTCGAGCTCGATCTCATGGGGAGCCACCAGCTTTCCGAACGACAGGTGCTCGACGCGATCATCGCCGACGCCATCGCGACGGTGTTCAACGAGTACGTCGAGAGGCACTCCCTCGATGCGATCGCGAAGGTGTTCGCCGAGGGGATGAAGATCGAGGTCGGCGACGCGGTCCCCTCGGCCGATTACCGGTCGATCGTCGCCGACGTGCCGGCGCTGTGGGAGAAGGCCTTCGAGGTCAACGCCGCCAAGGACCCGGCCGTGCGGGCCTCGTGCATCGAGTTCATCCTCGCCGGGCTGTACGCCACCGAGAGGATCTCCCGGATCCAGTCGCACGGCCACACGATCTACGACACCCGCGGCTACGCCTGAGGATTCTCCATGCCCACACGCGAAGACCTCGGCGGCATCGTCCATTCCTACCAGCGCTACGATCCCGCCCGGATCCCGCCACCACGGCCGCAGCAGGTCGACATGGTGAGCCCCGCGATGGAGCACCTCCTCGAGTTCGGCGAACTCGACGAGCTCAGCCCTGAGGAACTCGCCGGAGCCGTGATGCTCGACCCCGAGCAGATCCGGGGACTCGGGCCCTCGATCGAGTCGCTCAGGCGGATGCTCGAGGCGCGGAAGCGCAAGATCCTCGAGCGATGGGACGCCGCCGGCGCCCGAAAGCGGGCCAGGTCGGCGTTTCGTGACGCGGCGACGAGGGTGAAGCCACCGGCCAAGCACAAGGAGATTTTCCACCGGGCCGTCCGGGACGAGCAGCTCCGTCTCCTCGAGCGGCTCTGGTACGCCCAGGACGACGACCAGAGCCGGTTCGGTGCCGACCTCGTCGGCCTCGTCGACCGCCTCGCCGCCGTCTACCAGCTCGACGAACTGGCGACGAAGTGGGCCTTCACAGGCCGGGAGAAGCTCGACGTCGAGCAGGCTCTCGAGGTCAAGGAGGAGCTCGAGGAGATCGACCGGCTGCTCGCCCAACTCGCCGAGGCGCAGAAGAACGCCCGCGTGGGGCTCGTCGATCTCGAGGCGCTCGGCCGCTATGCCGCCGAGGGGGAACTCGACGATCTCGCCCGCCTCAAGGCCCAGGTGGAGGAGATGGTGGCGCGGATGGCCGCCGAGCAGGGGCTCGACAAGGGAAAGAAGGGCTACTCCCTCTCCCCCAAGGCGATGCGCCTGTTTCAGGGGAAGCTCCTCGAGAAGATCTTCTCGGCCCTCGATCCGTCGCGCACCGGCCGCCATCAGGTGAACGTCACCGGCGAGGGGGCGGTGGAGATGGTGCCGACGCGGCCGTACGAATTCGGCGACTCGGTCGCCCACATCGACATCCCCGGCTCGCTCGTCAACGCGATGCTCCGCCAGGGAACGGAAAGGCCGCTGCGGCTCGACGCCCGCGACATCGAGGTCCACCGCACCCGCAACACGCCGAAGTGCGCCACCGTGGTCGCCCTCGACATGAGCGGCTCGATGCGACACGGCGGGTTGTACGTGAGCGTGAAACGGATGGCGCTGGCGCTGCAGGGGCTCGTGCAACGCGAGTTCCCGGGCGACGCCCTGTCGTTTCTCGAGATGTATTCCTTCGCCAAGCCGCGGCCTGCGGGGGAGATCGTCAAGCTCCTCCCCAAGCCGGTGACGATCTTCGAGCCGGTCGTCCGCCTCCGTGCCGACATGTCCAACCCGACGATCACCGAAGAGGATGTCCCGCCGCACTTCACGAACATCCAGCACGCCCTCCAACTCGCCCGCCGACAACTCGCCCGCGCCGATACTCCCAACAAGCAGGTGATTCTCATCACCGACGGCCTCCCCACGGCCCACTTCGAGGGCAACGAGCTTTACCTCCTCTATCCGCCCCACAAGCGCACCGAAGAGGCGACGCTCCGCGAGGCGGAGGCCTGCCGGCGGGAGGGGATCGTGGTGAACGTGTTCCTCCTCTCCGGGTGGTCGCAATCGCGCGAGGACATCCAGTTCGCCTACAAGCTCGCGCAGACGGCGAAGGGGCGGGTGTTCTTCACGTCGGGCAAGGATCTCGACCGCTTCGTCGTCTGGGACTACGTCTCCCGCCGCCGTTCGATCATCGGGTGAGCACTGCGTGTTCCTGGCTCGGCCCAAACGTGGCGCTCCGGTGAGGCCTGAAGGTGGGCGTTCACGGCCCCGATGGTGGCGTCGTTTCCGCTCCATCCGTTCCCGCGAGGGTCCGGACCCGCTCGAGCAAATCGCGTCGCGACGTTCCCTCGGCGAGTTCGGGAGTGAGGGCCGTGTCCCGGCGGAGGACGAGGTCGATCGACGCGGCATGAATCGCCGCCAGCCGCTGCCCCTCCGGGATCCGTTCGAGGACGGCGACGTACCGGGCAAGGGCTTCGTCGTCGAGGCGGAGGAGTGGGCCGCCGTCCCACGCTGGATACTCGGCGTTCGTCGCTTTGGCGAAAAAAATCTCGCGGACCCAGGCAGGGGGATCGACCGTGGCGATCGCCTCCACGATGTCGGTGAGCCTGGGCTTGCGCTCGCCGAATCCCGGCCGCGGCGGCGGATCCCAGTGAGGCGGGAAATCGGCACGGTCGTGGGCCGCCATGAGGCGGATCGCCGCTTCGGGGTCGTCACGCAAAAGCGCTCCTTCGGCGGCGTGCCGAAGCCTCTGCTCGGGTTGCGAAAGTGGCAGCAGGGAGAGCCCCACCGCCACGGACAGCCCCGAGAACACCCACAGCGATCGTGCGACGCCGAGCGAGCCCGAGGCGAACGAATCGTCGGGGGTCCAGGGCCCTCCGGCCTGCCGACGCAGGAGGAGGATCGCGAGGCCGCCGATCACCCAGAACGGGCTGGAAAGAAAGAGGCACAGCGTCACGAGAAACGTCGTTTCCGCGAGGATCGCCTCGGCCGGTGCCAGTTCGATTCCCCCCATGATCGACAGCAGCGGCAGCGGCGTCTGGGAGAGCACGGCCGTGGCCACGCTCCAGGCGAACAGTCCCACAATCTGGAAGGCCTCCCAGCCGTGACAACGCCACACCACCCCCACGACGCGCGTCATGAGGAGCACACGCCACACCGACACGATCGAGAGCAGCCAGAGATTGGCGGCCACGGCCCGGTCGGCCGGAAGGAATCGCTCGACCGGGATGGCATACAGCCAGGCCAGCGGCGCCGTCGCCCAGTAGAGCCCGAGGAAGGCGGGATAGCCGCCTTGGGCCGGCCACCCGGTGCCGCTGCGCCGCCACGCCACGACGCGGATGAGGGCGTAGAGGAGGGTGGCGGTCGCCAGTGATGCCGCGAGGGGCAGCAGGGCGTGCCAGGGTTCGTGGAGGAGATCCTCGTGGTCGTACTCACGGGCCAGGCCCGCCGAAAGGACGAGGACGATCCCCACTCGCCAGGCCCCGCGCGTGGCACCGATGTCGAGGATCGCGCGCCGGTCGCCGACGAGAAACCTGCACAGGGTGGCGAGGGTCATCGGCGTGCTCCGGCGGAGGAGACTGGCCATGCTTCCGGGAGTCGAGTCAGTGCTGATAGACAGCGTAGCCCATCTCGCGGAGTTCCTTCGCCCACGCCTCCTCGGTGGCCACCGCGTCCTCCCAGGTCATCGCCGGAAAGTCTGCGAACAGGTCGGGCCGGAGCCGGATTGCATGGTCGCGGACGAGCGGGCAGCCCTTGTGGCCACGGAGGTGATTGACGTAGCGGACCTCGGGATCGAGCCCCGTCGAGCCGACGTAGAGACACGTTTGGTCGGGCTTCGTGTAGCGGTTTTGCCGGATGAAACGACGGTCGCGACGGACCTCCGTCGCCAGTTCCACCACGTACACCCGATGGTGGAGCTTCGGCCCGCGACGGGAACGACGGGGAGTCGGCATCGGGGCGTCTAAGGGGATGGGGGTGTGGACCGGCTCCGGGCGATGCCGGAGCAGCGCACAGAGAGTCTTGCCCAGGAAACCGGGCGGGGCTCGCGTCAGTCGCCGGCTCCGGCGGGGAGCGAATCGAGAAGATGCTCGGTTCGCCGGTCGCCGTCAGCGGTGCCGGCGAGGAGTGCCAACGCCTCGCCGATCTCCCGCAGTGCCGCGAGCGAACGGGGAGTCTGGGCCCCTGCCGGCCCGACCTCGATCTCCTCGATTTCCACCCCGAGCATCCGTCGATCGGACGGATCGGCAGGGGCGAAGGTCTCGATGCAGTCAATCTCGAGATGGCAAAGCGGTCTGGCGCCGGGCGCCGCGGGGATCGCCGCCTCGAAGATGTGGTCGAACGGGGGGAGCACCCAGTGATCGACCTCGCACGGCACGCCGTCGACCACGACCCGCAGGCCATCGACCTGCGCCGGGCGGAGATGATTGCCGACCCGCAGCCGGAGGTGGAGCGGTCGGCTCCGATCGATCCGCAGATCGAGGGTCGCCACCGGGCAGGGGCCGATCCACCGGGCGCGCTTCCGGCCGTTGACCTCGCAGGGATGCCAGCCGGTACCGAGGAACCCCTCCCCCATGTCGACGAGCACCGCGGACGGCGGCTCGAGGATCCGTGCCAGGGAGGCATCGCAGGCCTGCGCATCGAGGATCCGGCGGTCCGCTCGGGGACGAGCGGCGACGAGCCTGCGTGCCGTGGCGACGAGGCGTCGGTCGATCACGGTGCAGGCCGCGGCGAGCCGCTCCTCCTCGGGCGTCAGCGCCGCCGCTTGGCCATGGACGTTGTGCACCTGCAGCGAGTTTCGCGGCGGAAAGCAACCGAGCCTTGCGACGAGTTCCGCGAAGGAGTCGTCGAACTGCTCGACGAAGCCGATGACGTCGATCGCCGCCAACCGCGTCTCGAGAAGACCGACCAGGGATTCGGGGGGATCGCCTTGCCCGAGACAGGCGGTGCGGAGCTCGGCGAGCAGCGGCTCACCGAAGGCAAGATGGTGAGCGACCGCGTTGCCGAAGAGCGTGGCCCCGGGAAGGGCGAGGAAGGCCGCGAATCCGCCGCGGGCCACCGTGCGGAGGCGTCGGTAACGGTCACCTCGCGCAGCGACAATCGTGTCGTCCCACCGGGTGATCATCCGCCATTCGGAATGGAGCCGGGCGACGGGATCGCGGAGGAAGATGGCGTCGATCGCGTTGCCGAGGACCGCCTTCCAGTCGGCGACCCCGAACGGGTCGTGGAGAAACTCGGCGCGGAGGATCGCAGCGAAGGCATCGCTTCGCGTCGGCTGTCCCCCCTGCCCCGCCAGGAGCGTCTCGATGTGCGCCGTTCGCTCGCGGGCGGTCGTCCCCTCGAGGAACTTCAGGAGGGTCGTGCCGGCACACTTGTGGACATGGTGGAAGATGACACGCGGCAGCATGGTGATCGGCCTCGCTCACGCTCGAGGGCGGCTGCGGATCTCACGGACGAGCATCGAGGCGCTCCCCAGGCCGGCGATCACCGCGAGCGTGGCGAGCGTCCACAACGGCACGATCCGCCCCGGGGCCACGACGTCGCGGTCCTCGGCCGTCTCCGCGAGGTCGACCGGATCGAGGCCGGCGGCCCGGCGCGAGCGTTCGATGGCGGCGTTCTGCCGACCGAGATATCGCCCCTCGATCTGCCGCTGCCGGATGTCGTACTTCGGCGCGATCAGCGCCATGCCGACGAGCGCCATCACCGAGAAGAGCACTCCCCAGAACCAGGGGGAGTCGGTGGCACGGAACGGAGGGGAAGGCATGGCCACGCTCCGGGCGGTCGCCCGGCCCCGGAGAACCCCCGGGGCCGGGCCGACCTGCTGGTTTCACGTCTGACAGGCGACCACGAGATCAGGCGATGCCCGGCCAACGGGCCCGGACATCGGGGCCGGCATACACCGCACCGTCCCCGAGGCTCTCCTGGATGCGGAGGAGTTGGTTGTACTTGGCAACGCGATCACTCCGCGATGCCGAGCCGGTCTTGATCTGGCCGGTGCCGAGGCCGACGGCGAGATCGGCGATCGTGGCATCCTCGGTCTCGCCGCTGCGGTGGCTGGCGATCGACGTGTATCCGGCGCGGTGGGCCAGTTGCACGGCGGCCATCGTCTCGGTGAGCGTGCCGATCTGATTGACCTTCACGAGGATGCTGTTGGCGATCCCTTCGGCGATCCCGCGGCCGAGCCGCTCGGAGTTGGTGACGAACAGATCGTCACCGACCAGTTGCACCTTCGATCCGAGCTTCTCGCTGATCAGTTTCCAGCCCTTCCAGTCGTCCTCCGAGCAGCCGTCCTCGATCGACATGATCGGATAGCGGCCGGCGAGGCTGGCGAAGAAGTCGACCATGCCGGCGGAGTCGAGCTTTTTCCCCTCGATCGTGTACGTCCCGGTCTTCGCGTCGAACAGCTCGGTGGCGGCGACGTCGAGGGCGATCCCGATCTCCTTCCCCGGCTCGTAGCCCGCCGCGGAGATCGCGGCGAGGATCACCTCGAGGGCCTCGGCGCAGGTGCCGATGTGGGGGGCGAATCCACCCTCGTCACCGACGGCCGTGGAGAGCTTCTTGTCCTTGAGGACTTTCTTGAGAGCGTGGAACGTCTCGACGCCGGCACGGAGGGCATCGTCGAACGTGTCGAAGCCCAGCGGCATCACCATGAACTCCTGCACGTCGAGCGGATTGTCGGCATGCGCCCCGCCGTTGATGATGTTCATCATCGGCGCCGGCAAGAGGCGGGCGCTGGCCCCGCCGAGGTAGCGGTAGAGCGGGATCCCACAGTGCTCAGCGGCGGCGTGTGCCACGGCCATCGAGACGCCGAGGATCGCGTTGGCGCCGAGGTTCTTCTTGTTCGGCGTGCCGTCGAGTTCGAGCATTCGTTCGTCGATCGCCGCCTGATCGAGGGCGTCGCAGCCTTCCAGTTCGTCGGCGATCTGCGCGTTGACGTTCTCCACCGCCTCGAGAACACCTTTGCCGAGGTACACGGCCTTGTCGCCGTCCCGCTTCTCCCAGGCCTCGTGGGCGCCGGTGCTGGCGCCCGACGGAACCGCCGCGCGCCCGAACGCGCCGTCGGCGAGCGCGACGTCGACCTCGAGGGTGGGATTGCCGCGGCTGTCGAGGATCTGGCGGGCGTGAACGTCGACGATCGTTGACATGGATATCCTTCAAGAAGGGGGGAGGAAGACGGGGGTGGTGTTCGGCGGAACGGGCAATTGTCGCCAGCGACGCCGCGCACGCAAGGCCGGCTACGCCCCGCGCTGCCCGGCGGCCTGGCCCGGGGGGCGGCCGCGGCGGGAACGGCGCCGGAACGGTGCCGCCCGGCCTGCTATCATCCGGGGCATGTTCACAGGTCTCGTGGAAACCATCGGGCGGATCAGCGACGTACGCGGCGAACCGCCCGGGGTGCGGATGACCGTCGATGCCGGCGCGATCGCCGAAGACATGCCGCTCGGGGCGAGCGTCTGCGTGAGTGGGTGTTGCCTGTCGGTGGTGGCGATCGAGGGGACGCATCTGGCGTTCCAGCTCGGCCCCGAGACCCTCGCGCGCACCACCCTCGGGGGCCTCGTCGCCGGCGGGGGGGTGAACCTCGAACGATCGCTGCGGCTTTCGGACCGTCTCGGGGGCCACCTCGTCACCGGCCATGTCGACGGCCTCGGCCGACTGACGGCACGGGACGTGTCGGGCGACTGGGTGACCTGCCGTTTCTCGGCGCCGGCGCCGCTCCTCCGCCAGATGGCGTCGAAGGGATCGGTGGCGATCGACGGGGTGAGCCTGACGCTCGTCGACGTCGGAGCGGACTCGTTCACCGTCGCGCTCATCCCCCACACGCTTGCCGTCACGACCCTCGGGACGCTCGCTATCGGTGGGCCGGTCAACCTCGAGACCGACCTGGTCGCCAAATACGTCGCCCGTTGGCTGGAGGGCGCCCCATGAGCCGACGCGACGGCAAGGCGGGGCGGCCCGACGGCCGGGCCGGCAAAGCGCACCAGAAGGACTCTGCCCGGGGCGGATCGCGGAAGAAGCCCGCGGGGCGTCCGCAACCGGCGGCGGGCACGTCTCTCCGAGCGGCGACGGAGGGGAAGACGCCGAGACGGCCTCCGTCCCGCCGCGAGCGGCCAACCCGTGACGCGGTCACGCCACGGGACGCGGCCCCCCCGGTGGCGACCACCCGCGCGTCCCGACAGACGACGGCGTACCTCAAGGCACTGTTCGGTCAGGTCGGCTTCGGCATCGATGCTTCGAAGGGGCAGAACTTCCTCGTCGATCTCAATCTCGTCGATGTCATCGTCCGTGAGGCGGGAATCGGACCGCGGGACGTCGTCCTCGAGGTGGGGAGCGGCACGGGGGTGCTCACCGAACGGCTCGCCGCCGTGGCGGGCCGGGTCGTCACCGCGGAGATCGATCCCCGGCTCGCCCAGTTGGCCCGCGATCGTCTCATCGAGGCCGACAATGTCGAACTCGTCGAGGGGGACGCGCTGGCCTCCAAGCACGTCATGGCCCCCGCGCTCCTCGAGGCCGTCGACGCCGCCCTCGCCGCCTCGTCCGGGGGGGCCTTGAGGCTCGTCGCCAATCTTCCGTACTGCGTCGCCACCCCGGTGATCTCGAACCTCCTGGCGCTGCCGCGGCCGTTCACGTCGGCGACCGTCACGGTGCAGCGCGAGATGGCGGAGCGGATGGCGGCCCGGGCCGGCGACTCCAGCTACAACGCGCTGTCTGTGTGGATCGGTTCCCAGGCCGATGCCGAGATCGTCCGCATCCTCCCGCCGAGCGTCTTCTGGCCGCGGCCGAAGGTCGAGTCCGCGATCGTGCGGATCGTCGTCGATGCCGCGCGGCGGTCGACGATCACCGATCCCGGGCGGTTCCACGGCTTCATCCGCGACCTCTTCTGCCACCGCCGCAAACTGCTCCGCGGAGTCCTTGTGCGAATCGCCGGGGGAAAGCGAGAATCGGGGGTGCGCGAGGGGGTCGACGGCTTGTTTGCCACCCTCGGCCTCGGTGCCGATGCCCGCGCCGAGGAGATTCCTCCCGCCGGGCTCGTGCGGCTGGAGGCCGAGTTTCATGCCCGGTTCGCCACAGAATAGTCCGGTGCCGGCGCCGGCACTGGCGCCGCGCCGACGGGCGAGCACCAAGGAGATGCACCATGCTTGCGAAGTACGTCGAGATGAGCGGCCGGGCCTTGATGAGCCTGCTCGAACCCGACGAGGTGTCGCCGGAGGCGCTCCGCCGCGCCGGGCTCACCGACACCTGCCTGGTGCGCGTCAACCAACAGGGGGACATCGAGGTCCGGCGTCACGCTTCCTGGGACGTCATCGGTGGCCTGACCGGAAAGTTCGGACCACGCGTGGAAGCGGCCAGCGGACGGACGTGGGCATCCTGAGCGAGTGTCGGGCACGACGTCTGGCCCTTGCCGGCGCCGCCCTTCCCCGGGGCGCGGCCCTCCCACCCCGATCGGGTGGTGGAGCGCGACCGTAGAGTCTTCGCGGTCCCCGGAAATGGGACCCTTTCACGCTCCTCTCTGACGACTGGCGAAGGGCTGTCGGTCGCGGGACGGGCGGAACACCGTCCGGAAGCTCCCGGTGGTCCGGAACTTCCGGTTGTTTGGGGCACACGGGTAGACTCTGTTGGTGGTCCCGGAAACCTGCCGAATTCCCAGAAGTCCCGGGGGGAATCCCGGGTTTCCAAAAGCACGGTGCCCGTGCCGGACGCCACCAGGCGCCGCGCCGGGAGTCCCTCAAGGACGGTAGGTGGGCGGAGGTCCCACGGCACGTGAATCCCAATCCAAACACCGAAGCGTCGTTTGCCGAAACGATCGTCGACCTGCTGCGGCAACGGTCGGCCTACCGCCCCCACGACCGGGCGTTCACGTTTCTCGTCGACGGCGAGCAGCAAGAGCTCAACATCACCTACGCCGAGCTCGACCGGAAGGCCCGGGCGCTCGGTGCTTGGCTGCAGGCTTCGGGGATGACCGGGAAGCGTGTCCTCCTTCTCTTCCCCTCCGGCCTCGATTTCATCGCCGCGTTCCTCGGCTGTCTCTACGGCGGTGCGATCGCGGTGCCTGCGTATCCGCCCCGAAAGAACCGATCGGTGGAGCGGATCGAGGCGATCGCCCGGGATGCCGACGCCTCCGTCGCCCTCACGACCCGTGACGTCCTCGAACGATTCGACGGTCTCCGTGCGGCGGCACCGAGCCTCGGCCGGATCCTGTGGAAGGTGGACGCCGAGCTCGAGCCCGATTGGGCCGAGCGCTGGGAGCGGCCCGACATCGACGGCGAGACGCTCGCGTTCCTGCAGTACACGAGCGGTTCGACCGGGACGCCGAAGGGGGTGATGCTCTCGCACGCCAATCTCCTCCACAACTCGCTGCGGATCATGCAGGCATTCGAGATCACCCGGTCGCAATCGGGGGTCTTCTGGCTGCCGAGCTTCCACGACATGGGGCTCATCGGCGGCATCCTCGTGCCGCTCTACGGCGGGAAATTCAACGTCCTGATGTCGCCGGTGGCGTTCCTCCAAAAGCCGCTCCGCTGGCTCGAGGCGATTTCCAAGTACCGGGCGACGATCAGCGGCGGTCCGAACTTCGCCTACGAATTGTGCGTGCGCAAGATCACCCCGGAGCAACGGCGCGGCCTCGACCTGTCGAGTTGGTCGCTGGCGTTCAACGGCGCCGAGCCGGTGCGCCCCGAGACGATCGACGCCTTCTCCGAGGCCTTCGCCCCCTGTGGGTTCCGGCGCGAGGCTTTCTTCCCCTGCTACGGACTCGCCGAGAGCACGCTGATGGTGACCGGCGGGATGAAGTTCGAGCCGCCGGTGATCCGCACCTTCGACGCCGGGTCGATCGAGACGGGGGCGGCCGTGGCCAGATCGGGCTTCGCCCCGGGCACGCGGCGGCTCGTCGGTAGCGGTCGCGAACTCGACGGTCAGGACGTGCGCATCGTCGATCCGCACACGAACGAAGCCCTGCCGCCGGGGATGATCGGCGAGATCTGGGTGAGCGGGCCGAGTGTGGCCCAGGGCTATTGGAACCGCAGCGACGAGACGCAGGCGACGTTCGGCGCCATGCTCGCGCGGCCGGATTCCGGCTCGGAGCGGCAGTCGCTCAAGACGTGGCAGCCGAACCCCGGCCCGTACCTCCGCACCGGCGATCTGGGCTTCTTCGACAACGGCGAACTGTTCGTCACCGGGCGGCTCAAGGACCTGATCATCATCCGGGGCCGCAACCACTATCCGCAGGACATCGAGCAGACCGTCGAGACCTCGGCGGGGGCGCTCATTCGGGCCGGTTCGGTGGCGGCATTTTCCGTCGATGTCGAGGGGCGCGAACGCGTCGTCGTCGTCGCCGAACTCGAGCGCGGCAAACGTGACAGCGACGAGATGTCGGAATCGCTCGACCGGATCCGTCGCCAACTCGCCATCGAGCACGAGATCGCGCTCGAGGGGATCGTCCTCGTCCGCCCCAACAGCATCCCGAAGACGTCCAGCGGCAAGATCCAGCGGCATGCCTGCAAGCGACAGTTCCTCGACGGGACGCTCGAGGTGGTGGAGCAGCAGATCAGCTGGCTTCAGCCGGGGATCGCCGGATCGACGGTCACCGAGGCTCCGCGCCCCGCGACGGTGCGCGCCGCGGACGCGCCCCGCCTCGCGCGGCAGCGGCCGGTGGGCGAATCGGCCCGGTCCGGCCGCCCGCAGCGCGACCTCCCCCAGGAGGTCGTCGAGGCGGTCTACAGCCAGGTCCGCAGCATCGCCAAGGAGCGTGCCGGCAACCTGACCCTCGACAGCAACATCGTGGAACTCGGGCTCGACTCGCTCGAGCGGATGGAGATCGTCACCGGTCTGGAAGAGACCTACGGGGGACGCTTCCCCGAGCAGGTGCTCCCGCAGATCGAGACGTGCCGCGAGGTGGTCGAGGCGATCCTCGATCATCTCCCCGCTGCCGGCAGGTTCGCCGCGACCGATCAGGTCGCCGCGGGGCCGCAGCATCCGGCCGTCACCGCCGTGACGCACGACATCCCCCGCGAGGCCTGGGACATCGCGGAGTTTCCCGAGGTGCGGGCTCTCGAGCAGAACTTCAGGCTCGTGCGTGATGCCGGTCTCGAAGACCCTTATTTCGGCGTCCACGAGGGGCTGACCAACGACCGCACGCAGATCGGCGGCCGCGAGATGATCAGCTGGGCGACCTACAACTACCTCGGCATGTCCGGCGAGCCGGAGGTGACCGCGGCGGCGAAAGTGGCGCTCGACCGCTACGGATCGAGCGTGTCGGCGAGCCGGCTGGTGTCGGGCGAGAAGGTCATCCACAAGGAACTCGAGCAGGCCATCGCCCGCTTCATCGGGACCGAGGATGCGATCACCTTCGTCGGTGGCCACGCCACCAACGAGACGGTCATCGGCCACGTCGTCGGACCGGGCGACCTCGTCCTCCACGATGCCCTCGCCCACAACAGTCTCCTCCAGGGAGCGGTGCTCTCCGGGGCCCGTCGCCGTCCCTTCCCCCACAACGACTTCGAGGCTGCCGAGCAGCTGCTCCGCCAGGTCCGCGGCCAGTACCGGCGCGTGCTGATCGTCATCGAGGGGGTCTACAGCATGGACGGCGACTTCGCCGACGTGCCGAGGTTCGTGGCGATGGCGAAGAAGCACAAGGCGCTCCTGATGGTCGACGAAGCCCACTCGATCGGCGTGATGGGGGCGCGGGGCCGCGGGATGAGCGAGCAGTTCGGTGTCGACCCCGCCGATGTCGACCTGTGGATGGGGACGCTCTCCAAGGCGCTCGGCAGCTGCGGTGGATACATCGCCGGCTCGAAGTCGCTCGTCCGCTGGCTGAAGTACACCGTGCCAGGGTTCGTCTACTCCGTCGGCCTCCCGCCGGCGGCGGCCGGTGCGGCCCTCGGGGCGCTGCGGCTGCTCGAGCGGCAGCCCGACCGGGTGACGAAGCTCCTTGCCAACTCCCGGCTCTTCCTCCAGCTTGCCCAGGAGGCCGGCTTCGACACCGGCTCGGCCGGGGGGACGGCGATCATTCCGGTGATCCTCGGCAACTCGATCAACAGCCTGAAGCTGTCGCGGGCCCTGTTCGCCCGGGGGATCAGCGTGCAGCCGATCCTCTATCCGGCGGTCGAGGAACGGGCGGCCCGTCTCCGGTTCTTCATCACGTCGCGGCACACGCCCGATCAGATCCGCCGGACGGTCGCGGCGATGCGGGAGGAACTGGCGAAGATCGACCCGACCTTCTCCCGGCAGGCCATGCCGCGGGGAGCCGCCGTGTCGGGGTGGTGAGCGGTCGACCGTGTTCGGCGCCCCTGCCGTCGTGAGCCGGGCGGGGGAGGGACTCTGCGGGATCGCCTGCTATAACGGTCGGTCATGCAGGGCTCCCCGGAAACCATCAGCCACCGCCTCGTCCTCCCGGCCGACGCCAACCACCACGGCACGCTCTACGCCGGAAGCCTCCTCCGCTTCGCGCTCGAGGCCGCCTACGCGGCAGGCACCCGGGGCGTCGGGACGACGGCGAACCTCATGCTCAGGCGGGTGGTGTCGCTCGAGTGCCGCCGGAGCGTGCCTGTCGGGACGCTCGTGGAACTCCGCGGAGCGGTCCTCCGGATCCGGCAGTGCTACCTCGTCGTCGGCGTCGTCGGGATGCCGCTCGAGGGGCACGATCTCCCCTGGATGGACGCGCTGATGGGGTTCGTGCAGGTCGACGGCGCCGGATTGCCCGTCGAACTTCCCGCGGGAATCGTTTCCGCGGATCGGGAGCGCCTCTGGCAACCGCTCGCCGCCCGGCTGGAGGCCTTGTCGCAGACGCGGGGCGCCACGGCCGGTTGGATCGGCGTCGGCTTCGACCGCTTCTGAAGCCCATCCGTCAAACGGGATCGCCGTTCGCATCGCTCCCCAGCGAATGCGAACGGCGATGACCACCGTGATCAGGATCTGGCCGGGGGCTTCGCGGCCCCCGGGACCGATCAGTACTTCACCTCGAGACCGAAGTCGACGCCGTTGACGAAGACGTACTCCTGGCCGCCGACGACCGGTCCGATCCGGTTGTAGGTCGGGCTGACCTGGGTGCCGTCGGCCCCGGTCGGGGTCGTGGTCTTGACGACCCATGGGTTCGAGAGACTTGCCGGCTGAGACGGGTCCATCGGCTGGGCGTACTGCACGGGCCGCTGAGTGCTGACGTAGCCGGTGTTGGACGAGGCCCGCGCGATGCTGCCCAGCCACATGCCGGTGTAGCCGGCCCGGAGGCTGATCGCCTGGCTGACCTTGTACTGCCCACCGAACCGCCATTCACCGATCGGCGAGAAGACGAACGTGTGGCTGGCAGCGTTGGTCGTATTGCTCTGGCCGACCCCGTACACCTGGAGGAACAGCGGCGGGCCGGCGAGGGTCTGCACGGTGCCGTTCGTGCCGTCGGAGGTATAGGTCGTCGACGGGGTGAACGTCGCCCGGAGGTAGTCGGCCCCGATCCCCTCGGGGAAGTTCGAGCCGCTGTAAAGGTTGTTCTGCCAGTTGAAGGCGGCGGTGAACTTGAACTGACTGGTGAAGCTCCACCGGCCCCAGTCGCTCTCGAAGAGCAGGCCGAACTCGGGGCCCACCATGTTGTTGTAGGTGTTCGTGTTCCACGCCCCGGTCTGGAGCGGCGTGCCGAACCCCTGGCCGGTGAGGGTGTCGACGCCGGTGATTCCGAGGACGTCGCCGGCAGGGCCCGAGTCATAGATGATGCTCTGGTTGCCGTTGAGCCCACCGAACTGGCCGCCGCCTTGGTTGCCGCCGCCCTGGTTGTTGCCGCCCAGGTTGCCGCCGCCGCCTTGGTTGCCGCCGCCACCTTGGTTGTTGCCGCCACCACCCTGGTTGCCGCCGCCGCCTTGATTGTTGCCGCCGCCGCCACCCTGGTTGCCGACGCCGCCGCCGCCAGCCGAGTTGAAGGCGTATTGGTTGCTCTCGTAGCCGATGTTGAAGCGGTCGGCCACCTGGACGTAGCGCGGGCCGAAGGTGAAGGTGGCGTTCGTGCCGCTCCCCCGCCTGCCGAGTTCGCGGCGGATCATCATCGCCACGCCGCCGCTCTGGATCTCGGTGTTGTTGGTCTGGGTGAGCTTCTGGGCGATCAGGTGGTCGGGCGGCGGGCTCTCCGAGGTGATCGTCGTCGTCACGATCGCCTGACCGATGCCGCCGGTCGTGCCGGTGCCCGAGGCGGTCTCCTGGGTGAACGTCTGTGTCGGCGACGAGGCCGCGAACTCGCTGTTGCTCTGGAAGCTCTGCGACTGGCTCCCGAGATCGGCGTAGGAGAGGAGCACGCCGCGGTTGTCGTAGATCCAGCCGCCCTCGAAGCGGTTGCCCCAGGCGATCTTCGTCCGCATCCAGCTCGTGTTCAGATCGAGCTGCATCGGGTCACCACCGAAGATGTAGATGCCGCCGATGATGCTGCCGCCCTGCCCTTGCCCCGAACCGCCGCCGGTCTGGGCTCCGGCCTGGATGTTCCCGTTGTTGAGCTGGACGAGCGTCTGCGGGGAGATCGGCTGGGTGGGGATGAGATACCCGCCCGTCTGGGTTTCACCAACCCTGGTTACCCGCGGCACGGTCACGCCGTACGCGAGACGGTCGTAGTTGAAGAAGATCCCCTCGCTCGGCTCCGGGTACATCTCGTACTCCTGGAGATCGGGGGGGGCGAAGAGCTGGAAGTCGTAGAAGTCCTGGTCCGGCAGGAGCGGCATCCAGTCTCCGCCTCGGGCCGGGAGGACCGGGGTCAGGGGGCTCGCCAGGGCGAGGATGGTCGCCAGCTTGGAGACGAGACCGGAAACGCGCTTGACACGGGGGTGTGTGGCCATCGCTATGTGTCCTGGGGAGCAGGAGCCGTTGTTCCGCCATTGCGGATTGCTCCTCTGGTATCGGTCGTGCCGGCGATCCGAGTTGACGAAACTTGGCAGACCCTGACGGATCGGGGGGACGCAACGGTCCCGGAGGAAGAAAGGCTGGCAGGCGCGGCAACCTCGGGTATCCTGCAGGAACCGCCGAGCGCGGCCCGGGACGCGGCCTTTTTCCGCGGGTTTCCCACGTTTTTCAGGGAGAAGTGCGATGCCGACCTGCCACGAGGTCTCCCGCCGAGGGGGCCTCCCCCCGCGGCCGCCATTTTTTTCCGAGGGCTCCGGGCAGGGGCTTTGGTGGCTCGTGGTCGCGGTGGTCTGGGGAGGGTGGGGCGTCGCCATGTGCAGTGCCGCCGAGCCGCCGGGCGCCCGCCGGGGGGGCACTGCCACGGTTGAGGCCGAGGCCGAGGCCGACGAGGTGGCTTTTCTCCGCCTCTCCCGCGATGGCAAGGGGCGGCCGCGGTCGCTCGATACCTCGATCGTCCATTACAGGGAGACGGCGGCCTCGGCACGGGCCGCGGGTCGACGGAGCCCCGTCGAAGTCGATCTCGTCGGGGCCGTCCATCTCGGCGGCAAGGGCTACTACGACACCCTCGATCGCCTCTTCGAAGACTATGACGCGGTGCTTTACGAACTCGTCGCCCCGGACAACGCCCGGATCCCGCAACCGGGGCGGAAGGCCTCCGGGGCGATCGGCAATGCCCAGCAAGGGATGACGAAGATGCTCGGGCTCGAGTTCCAACTCGAACAGATCGACTACTCGGCCGGGAACTTCGTCCACGCCGACATGTCGCCGAAGGAGTTCGACGACGCGATGCGGAAGCGGGGCGAATCGTGGTGGACGATGTTCACGCGCCTCATGCGCGAGGGTGCCGAAAGGGCCGAGCGGGGGAAGCCGACCGGTCCCGAGGTCGGGATCGGGGATCTGTGGGGGCTGTTCTTCGGGAAGGACCGCGAGATCCGCCTCCGTCGCATCATGGCGGAGCAGTTCACCGACATGGACGTCCTCACGGCCGCATTCGGCGGGGAGGAAGGGTCGACCCTGATCACCGACCGGAACGGGGCAGCCCTCGAGGTGCTCGGGGAACAGATCGCCGAGGGCAAACGGCGGATCGCGATCTTCTACGGCGCCGCCCACATGGAGGATTTCGACCAGCGCCTCAAGGAGGATTTCGGCATGGAGCCGGGCGAGGTCGAATGGATCGAAGCCTGGGATCTGCGCATGCCCGGGGAAAAATGATCCCCGACTGCCCGTGCAAAAAGTCATCCATGACTTTTTCATCGAGCCCCCCGAAGAACCCAGGAGGTTTTCAGGGGATCGTCCGCCGCATCCGGCGACGGGGCGCGTCATCCACGGCCTGCCGAGGCTCCCCCGCCTCCCCTGACTGACGCCGACGAGCGGCGGGCAACGCTCGTGACACGGACGATCTGCCGGGGCAGCGGTCGGCGCATCGGCTCGGTCCATCCCTCCGTCACCTCACGGAGGCGCCGCAACACCGTGTCATATCCGGCTGCCTCCACCGCCTCGCCGACGACTTCGAACTCCAGGTCGCCGGAAAAGCCGGCAGCCTGCAGATCGGCGACGAGTCGCTCGAGGGGGAGATGCCCTTCGCCGGGAGGGAGTCGCTCGCGGTCGCAGGAGGGCATCCCGATCCTGTCGGCGACTTTCACGAGCGCCAGACGCTTGACGAGGTCGGGGAGGATTCCGCCGAGCGACGGCTCGTGGCCGAACTGCCACAGGTCGAGTACCAGCTGCACGGCCGGGTGGTCGAAGCGATCGACCCACTCGAGGGCCTGGGCCAGTCTGGGCATGAAACCACAGCCCACCGCCGCTGCGGGATGGTGGGGCTCGATGGCGAGTGTCACCCCCCGATCGGCGGCCAGCGGAGCGAGGATGTCGAGCGATTCGGTGAGCAAGCGGCGGGCATGCCCGAGGGTGTGACCTCCTCGGCAACCGGTGTGGAGCACGAGCACCTCGGCTCCCACCCGCTCCGCCGTCAGGATCGCCTCGGCGGCATCGTCGATGCTCTCGCGGAAGGTGCGGCCGTCGCTGCCGGTGAAGCCGCCGGCCCACTGCAGACTCGAGACGCGGATGCCGGTGCGGTCGAGGTGCTTCCGCGCCGCATCGACACCGACATCGGAAAGCTTCGTCCGCCACAGGGCGATCGCGTCGAAACCGTGGTA